>ERZ773202.473-NODE-473-length-37323-cov-11.779945_pt1 | contig 37323 bp, 28 predicted proteins | sample MGYA00580998_ERZ773202 | MGnify/ENA primary metagenome ERZ773202 (study PRJEB29015, sample SAMEA2737803) | human gut metagenome | biome: human gut; feature: human-associated habitat; material: faeces | place: China | collected 2012 ...
TCGAATATCACCACATTGTAAGTGTATTCTATCAGAATGACTTCAACTGGAATGTTACTCCCTCCAACCATAGCACCAAAGAGTTTCACATGCTCTACGACCTACTGCACGAGCAACTCAAAAAAGAAATTAGCCTCTTCGACCTCCATAAGGACGAGAAAGAGCTAAGAAAGTTCATTCGATCTAATTTCAAGTTGGGGAAGCAGTGTACTAATGGTATCAACATCACAAAGAATAACTTCATCTTTGTATTCCAAAGATGGGTAGAAGAAGTAAAGCCTTCCATCGCTGTCAACTGGGATGATATACCCAAAACAAGCGTTGTAGACTTCTTCTATGCCGACCTCATATCTCGTAATGATTACACATTACGAGAAGAACTTGCCGTAGTTCTCCGTGGTGACAAATACCGCATCTTACAAGATATATTGAAAGGTGCAACACAACTATTTAGCGAAGCGACATTCAACGATGGAAAGACTGCATACAATCAGTTTTGGAACAAGTATGTACGTCCACCAAGAAAAGAATATCTTGATTTGATTCTCAAGCGTCGTGACTTGCTTATTCCGCAAGACCTCCGTCGCTATCAAGGTGCTTTCTTCACCCCTCCACAATGGGTGCAGAAGTCACAAGAATACTTAGCCATGGAATTAGGAGAAGATTGGCAAAAAGAATATTATGTGTGGGATTGTTGCGCAGGTACAGGTAACCTACTCTTCGGTCTCACAGAGAAGTATCGTGTCTATGCCTCTACACTTGACAATGCTGATGTACAAGTAATGCATGAGCGAATCAAGGAAAAAAGTCTCGACTTGCTCGACAGCCATGTATTCCAGTTTGACTTCCTCAATGACTCTTTTGATAAACTTCCTCAATCATTACAAGACATTATCAACGACCCAGAAAGGCGTCGTAAACTTGTCATGTATATAAATCCCCCATACGCAGAAGCTGGTGATAGTCGCCAGAGAAGTGGTACGGGGAAGAATAAAACAGGAGTTGCATTTGACAACTATGTATATAAGACATATAAGAAGCAAATGGGATTAGCGTGTCGCGAGTTGTTTGCCCAATTTTTCATCAGGATATATGATGAAATCCCTACATCGGTGCTTGCAGAATTTTCAAAGTTGAAAATTCTGCAAGCACCCAACTTCCGTGATTTCCGCCAGGCTTTCCGAGCGAAGCTCGGTCGAAATTTTATAGTTCCAGCCAATAGTTTCGACAATGTAAAGGGGCAATTTCCTATAGGTTTCTTCATATGGGATACTAACCTGAAAGAACTTTTTAAAGAAACAATCACTACTATTTACGACTCTAAAGGAGGGGAATTAGGCAACAAACTCATATCTTCTTACTTAAACGACACTAATATTATAGTATGGCTCAGACAATACTATGACAAACAAGGCGAGAGGATAGGGTTTTTACGTATGAACGGAACCAACATACAAAACAATCTAGGCATATACATAACTAGCAAACTATCAGACAATGATATACACAACCATTTCTATGCAGAAATAACAAAGAGTAATATCCTCCCAATGTGCATATATATGTCTATTAGAGAAACAGTAAATGCAAACTGGATAAATGACAGAGATCAATATCTTATGCCAATCCCAGAGTGGGAAGATGACAAAGAGTTTCAATACAATTGTCTAATCTATTCTCTTTTCAGTGGGCAAAATAGAATCCAAAGCCAGCATGGCACTAACCATTGGATCCCATTCAGCGAGGAAGAGGTAGGCGCACAAGACAACTTCGAAAGTCATTTTATGCACGACTTCATTATGGGCAAAGCAAAAACCAAAAAACCTCAACAAGACGCAGCAGTACAAAACTTGTTTGCAGGCCAAGACGATCAAACAACAGATAGTAGTTGTTTCACTCCAACAGAACCTTTGAAGTTTTCACAAGAAGCACAAGCTGTATTGAATGCTGGTAGAGAACTATGGCGATATTACCACAAACAAGTTGGTGCCAACCCAAATGCATCTTACTACGACATCAAGATGCACTTCCAAGGTACAAAGACCACGAAGAGCGGAAAGGTCCAAATGAACTCCACCAGCGAGGATGCAACCTATAATGCCTTACTTGCCGACCTCAGACAGTCCATGAAACTACTTGCTGCTCACATAGAGCCTAAAGTGTACGACTATGGTTTCTTGAAAAAATAATCTCGATAAAACGAGAAAGGATGCCTTTAATGTTGGCATCCTTTCTCGTTTTATCGTGGACTTAACGTTCCGTGCTTCTCAAAAGAAATCTTTCTTTGCATCATATTTCCGCCCTTCTTACATACACGACAGCTGGTCGCCTACCGCTTGATTCAATACCATTAGCATGATTTTTGGAAAATGAGCGTAGCTCCTTGCCTGCAGATGAACGAGGAAGCTCGACAAGGGCAGCATATTCTGCCACACGGATGAAAGGATGTGTAGCATCAGAAAGATAATTCTGTAGAAGCTTCAAACGTTCTTCCTTTGTATATGGCGAACGGTTTACTCGTGCCACGCCAGCACGTGAGAGCTTGCATTTAATATTCACTTCTTTCACCAAGTCTTTGTCTGACACATAGCGTACATTCTGCACTTCAATGCTCTTAGCATTTCTTTTTTGCTCATCGCCATCGATGGTATCCATTTCTTTTGTTTCCTTCACTCCAAGCGTTGCCTGGAATGTTCCGATACCATCGAGCTTTATTGAATATCCTTCAGCAAGCAACTCTGCCAAATTTTCTGCTATACCACAGAGCGCATGTTCCAAGATGCCTACATTCAGCATTTCATGCCTGGCTATAATATTCAAAAACTCCTTAGTAGAAATATTCCTACTCTTCGCCAAACGATAATAACACTTCTTTTCGCCTGTACCATTAAGGTCTGGCATTTCTTGCTTGATGTATTTTGCCATAGTTTTTATAATATATTGTTTGTGCCTAATTAATAGATTGTTTGTTTCTTGAGCATGTAAAGTTACAACATTTTAAGACTAAAACCAAACGAAAGCAGATATATTTTATAAATCCAGGTTAGATTTATATAAATCAGGCTTAGATTTATATAAATATAGCTTAGGTTTATATAAATCTGGCTTAGGCGTATAGTTTTTATGCTATTTCAGATTGTTTTTACAAGCTACTGCAATAGGTTTTATATACTACAAGCTAAAAGTATCTATAAGCAAGATATCAATTATATACATATTGTCTACTTTTTATGCACTTTATCAGCTTTTTGTTTGCATATAACATTAAAATTATGTACTTTTGTCACCATAACCAATAAAAGATTAAAAAACTATGGATGAAGCAATAAAGCAAATTGGCGAACGCCTAAAAGGACTAAGAGAGGTGCTCGACATCTCGTTAGAGGAAATGGCGCAGACTTGCGGCATTACAACCGAAGAATATCAGGCTATGGAGAATGGAGAAAGCGAACTACACGTGAGCAACCTCCAGAAGATAGCGCAGAAGTATGAGATTTCGCTCGATGTACTGATGTTTGGCGAAGAACCTCACATGAATTCTTACTTCCTTACTCGCAAGGGACAGGGACTGAGCGTGGAACGCCGCAAGGCTTACCACTATGAGTCGTTGGCAAGTGGTTTCCGTGGCAGAAAGGCAGACCCTTTCATCGTTACCGTAGAACCTAATTCTGCCGACAAGCCTTTAGACACAAACACACATGCTGGACAGGAGTTTAATATGGTGCTGGAGGGCGACATGGAGCTGACTATCGGCAAGAAGACTCTTGAACTCCACCAGGGCGACAGCATCATCTTTGATGCCACACAGCCTCACGGCATGAGAACTTTAGGTGATAAAAAGGTAAAGTTCCTCGCCATAATCTTTTAGCTTTAATATATAAAATGGTGGTAGACATTCAGGAACCACCAATTCTTTAATTTCGACAACAAACAATCATGATAGAAAGATTCTTAGTACAGACTACTTTCACATCTGAAGAAGATTTCAGAGAGCATTTGGAGTTTAAGGTAAAAGAGAACTTCAACTTTGCATACGATGTTATGGACGCATGGGCAGAAGAGGCTCCCGACAAGCTTGCACTCCTTTGGACAAGCGAGCGTGGCGAAGAGAAGCGACTGACTTTTGCAGAGCTAAAGAAAGAAACAGATCAGACTGCGAGCTATTTCCAGAGCCTCGGCATTGGCAGAGGCGACATGGTGATGCTGATATTGAAGCGTCACTATCAATGGTGGCTTTCGATGATGGCACTATGCAAGATTGGTGCTGTGGCTATTCCTGCCACCCACATGCTCACCAAGCACGACATCGTTTATCGCAACAACCGTGCAAGCGTGAAGGCTATCATCTGCGTGAACGACGAATATGTTACATCTCAGATTATCGCTTCTATGGAAGAGAGTCCTTCGGTAAAGGTTCTCGTAGCAGTAAACTCTGATGCTCAGCAGGGCACACCTGTTCCTAATGGTTTCCATTGCTGGAACGATGAGTGGCCTAAGGCTCCTGTCTTCTGTCGTCCAGAGCATGTAAACACCAACGAAGATACTATGCTGATGTATTTCACCAGCGGCACAAGTGGCGAACCAAAGATGGTGGCTCACGACCATTTGTATGCTCTGGGCCATCTCACCACAGGTGTATTCTGGCACAACCTCAATGCCAATAGCATCCACCTCACCGTAGCCGATACAGGATGGGGCAAGGCTGTATGGGGTAAGCTCTACGGACAATGGTTTGCTGGCGCAACAGTCTTCGTTTACGACCACGAGAAGTTCACCGCCGAGAAGATAATGCGACAGATAGAGAAATATCATATCACCTCTTTCTGTGCGCCTCCTACCATATATCGCTTCATGATTCAGGAAGACTTCGCTAAGTACGACCTCTCATCGCTAAAATATTGCACCACAGCAGGCGAAGCCTTGGAACCAGCCGTATATCAGAAGTTCTTTGAACTTACAGGCATACGCCTCATGGAGGGCTTCGGACAGACTGAGACCACAATGACTCTCGGCACCTTCCCTTGGAACACTCCAAAGCCAGGCAGCATGGGCAAACCTAATCCTCAGTACGACATCCACTTGCTTAAAGCTGATGGCACAGAGTGTGAGGATGGTGAAAAGGGAGAAATCTGCGTAAAGGTTGGCGACCGCAAACCTTACGGTCTCTTCAAATACTACTATCGCGACGAAGAGATGACTAAGAAGGTTTGGCACGACGGACTATACCACACAGGCGATATGGCATGGAGAGACGATGAGGGCTACTATTGGTTCGAAGGTCGTATCGATGATGTCATAAAGTCGAGTGGCTATCGCATCGGTCCTTTCGAGGTAGAGAGTGCTTTGATGACCCACCCAGCTGTAGTGGAATGTGCTATCACAGGTGTGCCAGACGAAGTGAGAGGAATGGTGGTTAAGGCTACCGTAGTGCTCGCTAAGGAATGGAAAGACAAGGCTGGCGACAACCTTATCAAGGAATTGCAACAACACGTAAAACACGAAACTGCTCCATATAAATATCCACGTATCATCGAGTTCGTTGACGAACTGCCTAAGACAATATCAGGCAAAATACGTAGAGTAGAAATCAGAGCAAAAGACAATAAGAAGTAATATCTTTAACCGAAGATGGAGAGTGAAGAGCCATATGATTCTTCACTCTTCACTCTTCACTCTTCACTTAAATATGAAAAGGATTGTAGTAAAGGTGGGCAGCAATGTGCTGACCCGAGAAGACGGAAAACTGGACGTAACAAGAATGTCGGCTATCGTAGACCAGATAGTTTGGCTAAGACAACAGGGTAACGAAGTGATATTGGTATCATCAGGTGCTGTGGCTGCAGGAAGAGCCGAGCTACATGTAGACCACCACTTGGACAACGTAGAGCAGCGCCAGCTGTTTTCAGCCATTGGCCAGGTGAAACTCATAGGCCTTTACTACGACCTGTTCCGTGAATATAAGATAAAGGTAGGACAGGTGCTCACCATGAAGGAGAACTTCGGTGCCGAAGAGCAATACAAAAACCAGGAAGCTTGTATGCAGGTGATGCTGGAAAACGATGTGTTGCCTATCGTAAACGAAAACGACACCGTATGCATCACCGAGCTTATGTTTACCGACAACGACGAGCTGTCGGGACTGATAGCCAAAATGATGAATGCCGACACCCTTATCCTCCTCTCTAATGTGGATGGTGTATACAATGGCGACCCTAAGGATTCGCGCACTCGCATCATCCCATCTGTATACTACGACCGCGACATCAGCGAGTATATCTCTACTGATAAGAGCAGCATGGGCAGAGGTGGCATGGAGTCGAAGGTGAAGACAGCCCACGAGGTTGCCAATGCCGGCATCAAGGTTATCATTGCCAACGGCAACACTCCAAACATCCTCGTAAACCTCACCGAGCATCCTCTCGAAACTTTCCACACCGAGTTTGTGGCAAGACCGAAAGGGAAATAGCAGCATAGGTATAAATAAGCATTATAATAATCCTACATAGCAAAATCATTTGGTTTTACTATGTAGGATTAATATTTTTAGTACGTATAAGCATTTATCACTTACCTAACTTGGTTTATACAAAAATAAGTTATATCTTTGCCATTACAAAAAAGTTGTAACACAAAAGTTGTAATGACGTATGAGGCTTAATAACAGAACATTAACTAATCCTTTTATTTATCAAGGATATGAAAGTCCGAAGTATTTCTGCGATAGAGAGGTTGAGACAAAGACATTATTGTCGCACCTCAAGAATGGCAGAAACGTAACCCTTATCTCTCCTCGAAGAATAGGAAAGACAGGATTAATAAAGAATACTTTCTATCATCTTAAAGAACAGGAAAAGGATGCCACATGCCTATATATAGACATTTTTGCGACAAAGAATTTGCACGACTTTGTAGAGTTGCTGGGTGTTATGGTCATTAATGAGATTGTGCGCAAGAATGCATCATTCATAGAAAAGACAATATCTTTTTTTAGTGCGTTGCGCCCTGTGCTAAGCATGGACACTTTGACTGGCGAACCAAGTGTATCAATAACGGTAGAACCAAGCAAAGAAGATATAACCATTCAGAGCATATTTAACTATCTCAACGATAGCGAACAGGAAGTATACATAGCCATAGACGAATTTCAGCAAATAGCAGAATATCCAGAAAAGGGAACGGAAGCATTGCTACGCTCGTACATACAATTTGCTCAGCATGTACACTTCATTTTCTCTGGTAGCAAATTTCATCTTATGGCAGAGATCTTTGGTTCGCCTAAGCATCCTTTCTATCAGAGCACAGAGATGATGGGGCTTAAGCCTTTGGACAGCGATGTATATTACGACTTCTGCCTTCAATTCTTTAAAGAAAAAGGTGGCAACATAGAAAAAGATATTTTTGAATATCTATATAATATGTTTGAAGGACATACTTGGTATATACAATGTATAATGAATCGCCTATACGAAGCTAACACCAATGTTGAGAGCACAGAACAGGTAAATGCAGCAATACTCTCTATACTTGCGGGACGAGAACCACAATTCGAGAGTTTGTCGCAATTCTTCACCGACAATCAGTTTTCGCTATTGAAAGCTATTGCCAAAGAAGGTATTGTAGCGCAACCTACTGCAGGAAGATTCATAAAGTCGCATAACTTGAGTGGTGCAAGTAGCACAAAGGCAGCACTAAAGGTTTTGGAAGACAAAGAACTGGTATATAGAAAACCCGAAGGCTATATCATCTACGACCGCTTCATGGACTTGTGGCTTAAAAGACTTTGACAAAAGTAGATAAAAGTAAAGTTTGCACAAAATGAGCAATATAGTATAAAATCGGCTTTATTTAGCTACGAACTCTATTTTTTATGGTTCGTAGCTAAATAAAGCCAATTTTATTCAAATATTAATGGTTATTAACAAGCATAACGAAAACACAAGAGAGGTTATTCTTCGGAATATAATCTGACAATAATCGGAATATAGCTTAACCTAACTGGTGTTTCTGTTTTTATAGAACAAGCATAAATATCCAGACTATCTATCTTTTATGGCAAAAAGTTAGGAACAAGAGGGTAAATTAGAAATAAAATACTAACTTTGCAAAAGTTAGGCTACGCTCGCTAACTATTACCAAACAAGCACAAATAATAAAGATATGGAATTGACAGAGATTTTTAAGAGAGTGAAGGCGGCAAGCAAGATATTGGGATTGCTTACCGATGAGAAGAGAAACGAGATACTTAATAAGGTGGCAGATACCATTATCGAGAAAATGCCAATGCTGTTAGCGGCTAACGCAAAAGACCTGGCAAAGATGGATAAGGCAAACCCACTCTACGACAGACTGCAGCTAACGGAAGACAGACTGAAAGGTATTGCTGCAGATATGCGACATGTCAGCATGTTGCCTTCGCCATTGGGCATAGAAAGCAAGCAGAAGACTCTTGACAATGGACTGAGATTGAAGAGAGTGAGCGTGCCTTTCGGAGTGATAGGAGTGATATACGAAGCTCGCCCTAACGTTACGTTCGACGTTTTCTCACTATGTCTTAAGAGTGGAAATGCTTGCATACTGAAAGGAGGTAAGGATGCAGAAGAATCGTGCAAGGCAGCAATAGAAATGATACACGAGGTGTTGCAGCAACAGGGTGTAAATACCGCTATTGCCGAACTTATGCCTGCTACCCACGAGGCTACAGGCGAAATGCTGAATGCCGTGGGATATATAGATGTGTGCATACCACGAGGTGGCAGAAAGTTGATTGACTTTGTGCGCAATACAGCCAAAGTGCCTGTGATAGAAACAGGAGCTGGTGTTGTGAATACTTATTTAGATAAGGATGGCGACAACGAGATGGCTGCACGCATCGTAGAGAATGGCAAATGCCGAAGAGTGAGCGTTTGCAATGCCTTGGATTGTTTGATAGTACATAAAGATAAGCTCGCAGCATTGCCTACCGTTTGCCAACCTTTAGCAAACAATGATGTTACTATCTATGCCGACGAAAGAGCTTACGCAGCATTGGATGGTCACTACCCTACCGACTTGCTTAATCATGCTACTGCCGACAGTTTCGGTACAGAATTTATGGCTATGAAAATGGCGATAAGAACTGTAGACGATATTGACCAGGCAATAGACCATATATCGCAATATGGCTCAGGACATAGCGAGGCTATAATAACTCAGAATGCAGAAGCTGCAAAGAAGTTCCAGCTTATGGTAGATGCAGCATGCGTATATTGGAATGCACCAACAAGCTTCACCGATGGTGGACAGTTTGGATTAGGTGCAGAAATAGGCATAAGCACACAGAAGCTTGGTCCTCGTGGTCCAATGGCGTTGGAAGAAATGACAACGTATAAATGGATTATAGAAGGAGAAGGACAAATAAGGGAAAAGTGAAGAGTGAAGAGTGAAGAATCCATTAGTCTATATGGCTATTTGATTCTTCACTCTTCACTCTTCACTCTTCACTTACTTGATTATCTTTTTGCCATCAACAATGTTGATACCCTTCTTGAAGTTCTGGAGGCGACGACCGAGGAGGTCGTAGATAATGCCAGACTTTGTAGACTTATCAACATTAGCTACACTCTTGATGCCTGTAACGATAGCGAGGTCGGCAGCAGCGCCGAAACCACCACGAGCATTAGCCTTGCGGATAGTTCCCTCAGAATAAGAAGAAAGGTCAGCACCCTTGATAAGGGCAACGAACTTACCATCCTTTTCTACGAGATATGTAGCTTCTGCATCGAAGTTTGTTGCATCAACCTCAGCCTGAGCTGCAACCTCAGCAGGATTCCAGTCGGTGAAGAACTTGTCGAGAGTAAACTCCTTAGCCTCTTCGTCTGTAAGCACGGTCTCCATTGTCTTGTTACCATTTTTGTGAGTAAACTCTATAACTTTAGACTTAGGAGTATTCATGTTGTTGCCCGACTTGTCAACAGTATTATATTCCTTGAAATAAACAGGAACAGAGTTCATACCAGCAGCTGTCCAACGGCTATCAACAAGCTTACCGCTATTGATTGTGGTGTTAAGATATGCAACCTTTGCATCGCCCCATGAACGACCGAGGTTGAAAGTCTTGCTTTCAGTTTCGATAGAGCAGTTATTGAAGACATATCCCTTTTCTGCATTTCTTGGATAAGCAGCAGTAATAGTGCAATCACCGGTATTGCCAGAAGCCGAACGACTCTTGTTGAGGAGAGTTACACCATTGAAGTAAGCACTACCGCCACCACAAATATAGTCGACAGTACCCTGGATAAGTCCACCTTCGAAATAGTAGTCACCACTCTTAGAATAGTAAGTATCCTGATATGAGCGGAGGTTTACATTCTTCATAATAGTCTTTGTACCACCGTCCTGGATAACGGCAGCACGACCTGCAGAACCTGCCTTATAGTAGTCGAGGTCATTCTGCAAAGTAAGATCCTGGATATAGAGGTTCTTAGAAGAGTTCTGGAAAAGGTCGGCAGAACCAAGACCTTCAACCTTAGCATCAGGAGCAGTCTTGATTACTACACCCTCTGTAGACTGGCCAATAATAGAGAGGTTGTTGGCAGAGATAGCAGTCTTAACGGTCTGACCGAAGTCGTAGACACCATTAGGAAGGAATATCTTGTCGCCATCTTGTGCCGACTTGATAGTGAGCATCAAGCTTGCAACGTCGCCAGAAGAAACAATATAATAGCCTGTTGTCTCATCCTTAGCTACGAAATCATCAACATTGTAAAACTCAACGCCATGAACATAAGCAGAAGAAGGGAATGTGATGGTGAGAGTTGTTGGTTTGCCATCATACTTGAATGAAGCAGCTCCACCATCAGCATCAGCCTTAGCCTGGAAGGTTGCAACCTGATTGCCATCAGCATCTGTTACTACTACTTCCTGCTCAGCAGAATAGAGGCAATTCTTAACGAGAACTACCGCACGTGAAGAAACATCGAGCTTTATGCTCTTTGCCAGCCAACCATGATTATTGTAGTAGTTACCATCGATAGTGATAAGTTCGTGGTCTTCCTGATACCAAGAGCTCTTTGTGAGGTCGTAGTCATAGTGTGTGCCAGCAACAGCCTTTTCGATAGCAGTTACCTTAGCATTAAGGCGGGTGTCAGCCTCAAGCTTTGTGCCTGCAGTCAACTTGATGCCTGCATTTGTGAACCAACCACGGAATGCCATGCCATCTTCGATAGCAGGGAGATCATTAACAGTATATTTAGGAGTAAACTCGCTACCAGGAGCAACAGTATCATCACCAAGTTTATTACCATTCTGATCGAAATAGGTAATCTTCAAGTCAGCAACATACTCACAAGCCTCAGCCTTGATATAAGGAGTATACTGTGCACCGATGATGGTAAGAGTAGCTGGTTCAGTAGAGTTGTATACCCATGTAGCCACGCCACCATTATGATAGCAACCAGGAGTCTTAACATCTACAGAGACAATCTCTTTTTCGCCATTCTTAATAATAGCATTGGTATTGCTATACTGGCAACCACCGAAAGTGAACTTCACAGGACCATCAACTTTTACAACCATCTTGAAGTTGTTCAATCCGTGAGCATCACCACGTGGAGCACCCTCAAGAGTAGTTACACCCTCAGGCAAAGTTTCAGGCATTGCTGTAATATTCTGGAAGTCAAGTTCAAAGTCCTTGAATGTGCGAGCCACATTCTCTATGAACTGTACCTTGCAGAGCACACCCTCGGCAGAAGTATTACGAGTGATATACACACCAGTAACAGTTTCGTCGAGATCAACAACAACCTCTTCTGGTCCTTGAGCTGCAGCGGTAGTAGCAATCAATTCGCCCTTTACAGGCTTGCCACCTTCCATAGTACCACGGCAAACATCAACCTTAAACTCCGCAGTGCTCTTACGATTACTGATAACGAGCTTAAGCTTACCAGCAACAGCAGCCTTCTCAAAATAAGCATAGCCTGAGCTATTAAGTTTTACACCATGCAAACTAAGGTTTTTGCCTTCGCCATCATTCACATAGCCTGCATAATACAAGCCATTGTCAGGACCTGCAGATGGGATATCCTTATTAGTATAGTCCCAACACAAGTCATTCTCACCTGCATGCACAAAGATAGAAACCATGGCAAGCAGAGATAAAAGTAATAACTTTCTCATGTTTAATTTTGTAGATTAGTATAATTATAATTTTAGAAATATTCATTTGTAGTAGTTGTTGCAAAAGTAGGCATATTTTCCCATACCTGCAAAGAAATTATCGAAATTGTTGCATAATAAAAGTATATTACTATCAACATTTCAACTAACCGCCATATTCGTCGAGCAAATTTTTGGTAAACAGCGAATTTTTCGTATATTTGCAAATGTCATAAACAAACACTATCACAAATATGAAGACATTTTTCAACGTAGAAGACCTCGGCAATCTTGACAAAGCCATTGCCGAAGCATTGGAAGTGAAAGCAAACCGTTTCGGTTATCAAGAGTTGGGCAAAAACAAGACTTTGCTCATGATATTCTTCAACAATAGCTTGCGCACACGCTTGAGCACACAAAAGGCAGCCATGAACCTCGGTATGAACGTTATAGTGTTGGATGTGAATGCAGGAGCATGGAAGCTTGAGACAGAGCGTGGAGTTATCATGGATGGCGACAAGAGCGAGCACTTGCTGGAGGCAATTCCAGTAATGTCGAGCTATTGCGACATCATTGCCGTACGCTCATTTGCAGGATTGCAAGACCGAGAGTTCGACTATGCCGAGAGCATAGTAAACCAGTTTGTGAAATATAGCGGTAAGCCTGTTGTTGCTATGGAGACAGCTACTGTACATCCTCTTCAGGCTTTTGCCGATATCATCACCATCAAGGAGAAATGTACAGAATTGAACATCAAGCGTCCAAAGGTGGTATTGACATGGGCACCTCATTGCCGTGCTTTGCCTCAGGCTGTGCCTAACTCGTTTGCTCAATGGATGAACGCTGCAGACGTAGACTTCGTTGTTACCCATCCTGAGGGATATGAACTCGACCCTAAATTCGTTGGCAATGCCAAGGTGGAATACGATCAGAAGAAGGCTCTCGAGGGTGCAGACTTCGTATATGCCAAGAACTGGAGTTGCCCAGGTGTAACAAATCCTGCCGACTATGGCAAAATACTATCTAAGGACATGGGATGGACTATCGACTCTGAGCACATGGCATGGACAAACAACGGATACTTCATGCATTGTTTGCCAGTACGTCGTGGTCTCATCGTTACCGACGATGTGATAGAAAGCGACCACAGTTTGGTGATACCAGAGGCTGCTAACCGTGAGATATCAGCCGAAGTGGTATTGAAGAGAGTATTGGAAAGCCTATAAGAAACCATATAAAAAGAATAGAATAGAGAGAAGTAGCATGACTTCTCTCTTTTTTTGCACTTTAGCTATGTAATTCAAAAAAAATATTGTAAGTTTGCATAAACAAATACAACATAGGCATGATTTCTCTTGAATGTGACTACAACAACGGTGCACACCCAAAGGTGTTGCAGCGACTTATCGAGACAAACAATGAACATACGGGTTGCTATGGCTTTGACGTTTATTGCGATGAAGCCAAGCGAAAGATTATGGCAGCATGCGACGACTACGATGCCGACATATTCTTTATGTCGGGAGGTACGCAGACCAATGCTACCGTTATCGACTCTATACTCCACTCCTATGAGGGTGTGATATCTGTCGACTCCGGACATATCAACACCCATGAGTGTGGCTCCATTGAGTTTACTGAGCACAAGATTATTAATGTGCCAAATCACAATGGTAAACTGAGAGCCGACGTATTGGAAAACTTCATGGAGAGTTTTCTTGCAGATGGTCAGAACATGCACTCTGTGTTCCCAGGACTTGTATATATCACATTCCCTACCGAGTATGGAACTATCTATACAGCAAAGGAACTTGAGGAACTATACAATCTGTGCAAATACTACAAGATGCCACTATATATAGACGGTGCACGCCTTGGCTACGGACTTACTGCTACAGGCAACGACATAGACATGCCATTCTTAGCTAAACATTGCGACGTGTTCTATATCGGTGGTACAAAGATTGGTGCACTATGTGGCGAAGCTGTGGTGTTTACACATCACAATGCCTACGAGCACTTCTTCAGCATCCAGAAGCAGCATGGTGCTGTATTGGCAAAAGGCAGACTGCTCGGTTTGCAGTTTGACGCTTTGTTTACCGACAACCTATACTTCGACCTTGCTCGCAATGCCAACGATAGAGCTGAGGAAATGAAAGAGATATTCCGCAAGGCAGGCTACGGTTTCCACATGGATTCACCAACAAACCAGCAATTCGTAATAATAGAGAACAAGGAGGTAGAAAGATTAGAGAAACATGTGGCATTCACTCGCATTGCTACCGCAGATGCTCACCACACCATCTGCCGCTTCGTAACAAGTTGGGCAACCACCAAGGAAGAGATTGCAGAACTTGAAAAGGTGGTTTGCAATAAATAGATGTATCCGTAAAGTTGTATTTTATCCTTGGATGAAATACAACTTTTCTTTTTTTCGAATGTGCCATTACGCTTAAACTTTCTGATATTTTTCAAATATAACATTCTAAGTATACAAAGAATTTTATAATACTACAATCTTGAAACTACCCATACGTTTCGTTACAAACGATAGTAAACAAAAGGCAGAATTCTTACAATTCATTATGCAAGAACACTGCCTTTTCGTATACACTAAACGCTAATAATTATTTACTCAAAAAAACTACAAACGACAACCTATAGAGACATAAGCGCCATGAAAGTTGTTTAAGTCATTACCTTTAAAATGGCGAAATGAATAGCCTGCACCTATAACAGGAGTGAAACGCCTATTCTGATTTCCCATCCAATAGAGTCCCAACTTATAAGAAGTATTTTTGAAATCAGAATGTCCTACTGTTGTTGTAAAAGAAGCTCTAAGTTCAAAAGTGCTTCTTTCTTTTTCTGTGCTAGGCAACAATATGTAACCTATACCACCACCGACATTAACAGACTTGTTGTAATCATAAATAGAACCATCCTTTGGTATAAAATACGTTGCATCAGATAATCCTTGCACAGAAAAACGATTGGTCAAACTATAACTCAAATTAAAATTCAAACCTATCGGAAGAACGTCATCCTTTGGCGTTGTTTCATCAAACCCTAGTTCAAGGTGAATGTTGTCAAGCAAATTCTGCGCCTTAGTACATAAAGGTATTGCTGCCATAACAAACGCAGACAACAAACTAATTATAATTCGTCTGTATTCCATGCGTAATTCTACAGACTTAGCGTTTAAAGACGATGCTAAAATAGCAAATACAAAAGTGGTTAAAAATTTAAATTTCATATAATGATTTGTTTTGTTTGTCGCAAAATTACGATTCATAAACCATGTCTGCAAACATAAAAAGTACAAATCACCTAACAAAACTAAACAAAACAACTCTAAAACTATGAATATCTGACACTTACGAAAAACTAACAAATAATTAACATCCTCTAATAGAGTGATAATAACACGACCAAATACTGTGAAAATAAAAATCTCTATAAGTACATATTTTCTCGAGTCATAGACATAGTTTATCAGTAACAATTTGAAAAGTCAGTCGTCAGTAAAGACTAAAAGTTAAGTAAAAGATTGTATTATTCGCTCATATTATTTACGGTTTGTAATTCTATTATGAAAGGTATACACATAGCAATGTCATTAGTAGATATGCTATAAAATGCATATCTACTAATCTGCGTATTTCAAATAGAAGAAAAGTCATACCATAGCAAATAATACGTACAATACTAGATATTACACCTTAATATATTTTTCGAATTCGTAGATCAAAATCTTTCGGAGCACCATTAACATCATATATCTTTTTCAACATTCTCTTTCTTTTCATAGATAACGCAGCCGCAGTAATATCAAGAAGAGAACTGATATCGACTGGTCTAAAGTGCATTCTGACAAGAATACAAATTACATATTCTAATTTAGTCAAAGGACCACCAGAATTCACTTTTATTCTAAAAGAAGGAATTATAGTATCCATCATTATTATAAGTTTTGTAAATATACCATCATTAAGACTTTTACCTTTTTGCGAATAATCGTAGACAACACCATAAATCGGTGACGCAAATATTTTTTCGTCTATCTTATTAATAGAATTCGACACCTTTGACAATTCTGCTTCTTCAATATATTCATCTATTTTTTTCTGCAACACAAGCTTCTCCGCCTCTGCAATACTTTTTTTATTTAATAAATTCTGATTGATTGTCTTCAGTTGTATATTCTCAATCATTTTCTTATCTGCAGCGCTTTTACTATCATTAGAATAATGTTTCATTTTTTGCAGTAATTTATAATAGCGCCACATCTTTTTTCGGGTTTTAGTTCTAAAATAAAAGAAGCCAACCAAGACAACAAATCCAACAAATATCATAGTTGTACGATATACAAACTTTACATTTTGTTTTTCGGTTTGAAATATCATAGCATCCTTTCTATATTTTTTATAAGAGAATAACGCTTCATTTTTTGCAGACTGCTCAGTTTCTTTATTTAAAGACAAGGAATCTGCCCAAGTTGAAGCCAATGCCAAATATTTGACAACAGAATCTTTATCACCAAGAGTAGAATACATTTTTACCAATCCGTCTGCTGCAGCATGTTTATTTATATAGTCATTAGAAGATAAAAGTCCCTCATATAAGTAGTAACTCACAGAATCAAACATACCAACATTTTGGTAATATGACGCCTTATAATAATAAAACAGCTCCCTACCTTTTTCTATTTTTCCTTCATGAAACAAACCAGAATTGGCTTCATACACATCCAAAGTTTTCTTTAGGTTCAAAAAATCTTTTTTTCTATAAAAATTTATCATATTACAGCCATAAACGATAGCTGCTTCTTCCTTTTTATTTAATGCCAACAAAATATCTGCAGACATTTTGTTAACAACAATTGCAGAATCATACATGTCCAACATAGTATAAACTAAAGACTTATAATTATAATTATTGGCAAGAAGTATCGAGTCTTTACATTTTTTTGCATAAAGGATAGAACTGTCGTATGCAACAATTGACTTACGCAATAATAATTGAGCACACAGTAAATCTGCTTTTTGACCATAGGCTAATGATAAAAGTTTATATCCTTCCATATTATCACTATCTCCAAAACGCTCTATAATATTATTATAATATTCTATGGCCTTGGGGGCATCATTCATATCCCTATAGATACAACCCATAAGATAAAGGCTCTGCATTTTTTCATTATCTGAACCATAAGAATCATAATAAGATACGACTTCTGCGAATACACTATCAGTAGGCATCTGCATATACAGTTTGTTTTGAGCCATTGCCATAAGCATACGCCATTTCATATCGACATTCTTTGCAGAAGTTATATTCTGAGTTTTTTTAATTACGCAAAGGCTATCATATGCTGCTTGTGGATTTGTATCCATTATTTCTTGTATACGACAAAGACGAGACCATAGTGAATTGTTATCACTACAGCTTACCACAAACATCAAAAATAAAAATAAAATGTATCTCATTTGGTAATAGAGTTTAATTACAGCTAATTACATAATTAATATTATTCAGAAGCAGACATAAAACAAACTATACTATAATTACAATTTGTATACAAGCAGAACATATTGAATTTATTGCAGACTAAAAGTTTTCATTCCCTTATATGTATTCACTCGCAATACGGTTGCTTTGCCTGTAGGCAATGTGGCTATTGGTATGCTGACATATATGCGAGTGGTATAATACTCAGGCACACCATTCTGCGCATGAAGCAGTAATAGCGAATTGTCTGTACCAGAAGCCTCGGGGTCGACAACAAGCGAAAGCCATTGCTTTTCGTCTACGCCTTCGCTAACACCAGTTTTCAGTAGAAGCGAAAGGTTTACATACTTTTCGTTCTTGCTTGTCCACACACTCTCTACAGTTAGAGGGTCGGTGGCTATGGAGTCAGCATGCTCCTTAGGAGTGAGCACAGGAACCTGACGCAAAGATAAAGCACGAACAGGATTATCGCCCTTGCTATAATAAAGCAAAGCACGATAAGAAGAGTCGGGCACGGAAGTCCAACTGGTTTTTATGCGTTGAGTAAAAGTCAAAGATGCACCATCGTCGGTTACGGCTTTCACCACGATAGTATCAGAAGAAGTGAAAGCCTCAACAAACTCAGCACATAGATAACTAAGATTTCCATCGCCAGTGTCATATCCATCATTAGAACATGATATGAACGCTGACGATGAAAAACATAATATTAATAATGTATATATATACTTACGAAGCATCATGCCAAAGCAAGTTGGTTGATAGCAGGATTAGCATACATCTTCAAGATACATTCGCGAAGATAAGCCTCGTCCTTGTTCTCTATCTGTATCTTTGCCAACTGACCGGCAAGATATTTCTCAAACTGAGCCTTGTCGGCAGCGCTATACTTATCAGCATGAGCAGCATTGCCCTGTAGCATATCCAAAGCCACGAAGTTGGATGGGAACAGCTGATAGTGAGCATGAATCTCACGGTCGATATGCTCTGCTATGATTCGGAAGATGTCAGCCTTTGGTGTGTCGGCAGGCAACTCACGAAGCCAAGCATCGATACAAGGAGCTGCATGATAGTGGATATGCCCCTTAAAGCCCATTATACCTGTTTGCATAGAAAGGATATCATCCTGAGCCGACTTCTTCCATCCTGGGATATCGCGCTTGAGCTGGAACTCCTGCGCCTTAAGGAAGTCGCAAGGGTCGTACTCATAAGATATAGCAAGAGGAACAAGATGAAGGTCGAGCAAACTATCTACAACAGAACCCTTGCCGCCCATTACCATCATCTTCAAGATGGCCTCTTGAGTGCGGTCGTTGCTGTCTTTTGCCCTACCCTCACGTTGTGCTATCCACACATTGTCGTGCTTATCGTTGATGACATAGTGCATATACTCCGACAATAGTTTGCTTGCCAACAACATTTCACGCATAGAAAGGCTACGCTTCACGATGAAGCTCTTGTTTACTCTCACAAGGTCTTTTACCCAAGGAAGAGCCAAGAGGTTGTCGCCAATAGCAATCTCGCAAGTGGTATCGCTACCAGATTCGATGAGCACCACAGAGAGCAATGCAGAGTCGAGCACGATGTCGCGATGGTTGCTTATGAAAGTATGACGATCAGCAAGGTTGATATTTGAGAAGTCGGCAGTATAGCCCAAGCTTGCTTTCTTTAGCAGATCATGAAGGAAACCAAGGCAGAAAGCCTTTTGGAAATCAAGGTTTGTTTTGCATTGCTTCATCTTTGCAGCAATAGCCTCTACAGGCACACCTGGATATAGATAAGCAAGCACAGCCTTAAACTGCTCGTTGGCAATAAGTCTGTCGAACACCTCAGGGAGTTCCTCTGGGGTGAAAGGTCTGATGTCAGCAAACTTTTCTGGTATCATATTGTTTCAAGTTAAGGGTGAAAGGTAATATCACTAAAATTGATTTTCTACTATCTCGCTCAACACCTCTTTGATATCCAAGCCTGCAGCACGAACCTGCTGAGGAATGAAGCTGGTGGCAGTCATACCAGGAGTGGTATTGATTTCGAGCATATTTATCTTGTCGTTGCCATCCTTATCCTTAGAGATGATATAGTCTATGCGGATGATGCCGTTGGCATGAAGAATGTCGTAGATGCGAGAAGTCTCGGCAGCAACCTTAGCAGCTGTCTCTGGAGCAAGACGAGCTGGAGTAATCTCCTGAACCTGACCATTATATTTTGCATCATAGTCAAAGAACTCGTTGCTCGTAACAACCTCTGTAGCTGGCAACACTACTGACTTTTCTGCAGTCTTGTATACACCCTGCGAAATCTCTACACCATCAAGGAAGCCTTCAATCATAACTTCATCGCTCTCCATGAAAGCTACACGGAGTGCAGGAGCCAACTGGTCGGCATTCTTAACCTTGGAAACACCGAAGCTTGAGCCATCGGCAGCAGGCTTAACAAAGCATGGCATGCCAAGACGATCGGCAATAGTCTGTTCATCATAGCTTTCGCCACGACGGAGCAATATGCTATCAGCAACATTTACTCCAAAGCCACGGAGGTAGTTGTTCAAAACATATTTATCAAAGGTCATAGCCTCAACGAGCACTCCACTTGTGCTATAAGGCAAATGGATAAGGTCGAAATATCCCTGCATAACACCATTCTCGCCTGGTTGACCATGGATGGTGATGTAAGCATAATCGAAGTATATATGTTTGCCATCAAGTTTGAAAGAGAAATCGTTTTTATCAATTTCCACAATCTCGCCATTGTCGAGATTTACATGCCAGTCTGTACCTTTGACATCTACAATGTAGATATCATAGCGTTCATGGTCGAAGAAGGAATAAAGTCCTTGTGCCGACCTCAACGATACATCATGTTCTGATGAATCACCACCACATACGATGGCGACAGTTCTTTTTTGTGTTTTCATTTTAAGTATGCTGTTTTATTTATGTTTGTCAAATTTCGTTTTGTGTGCTACCTGCAATAAAGGTGCGCCACTTCTCGACAAGTGCCTTAAAGTCTTCAGGCCATTCAGAGGTGAAGTCCATCTGCTGGTGAGTGACAGGATGCACAAAGCCAAGAGTCTTGGCATGTAGAGCCTGACGGTTGCAGAGTTTGAAGCAATTTTGAATGAACGCCTTATACGATGAACTGCGGTTGCCACGCAATATCTCGCTACCGCCATAGCGCTCGTCGGCAAAAAGCGGATGACCAATATGCTTCATATGAGCACGAATCTGATGAGTGCGACCTGTTTCGAGAATACACTCTACGAGTGTCACATAGCCAAAGCGTTCGAGCACCCTATAATGAGTTACGGCATTCTTGCCAATACCAGAGTCGGGGTCAAACACAGCCATACGCAGGCGGTCTTTAGGGTCGCGACCGATGTTGCCTTCTATTCTGCCCTCATCTTCGATGAAGTTTCCCCATACCAAAGCATTATAGCTACGATGTGTGGTTTTATTGAAGAACTGCTTGCCAAGGCGAGTCTTTGCGTCGGGAGTTTTGGCTACAACGAGGAGTCCGCTTGTATCTTTATCAATACGATGTACTAAGCCCACCTCTGGATCGTTAGGGTCGAAAGACTTCAAATCTCTAAGATGCCAAGCTACGGCATTTATCAATGTGCCGTGGAAGTTGCCTGCTCCAGGATGCACCACCATGCCTGCAGGTTTGTTTATCACCATGAGCTCATCATCCTCGTATACTATATTGAGCGGTATATCCTCAGCGCCAATGGTGTTATCATGTCGTGGACGGTCGAGCATCAACGTTATCACGTTGCCTGCACGCACCTTAAAGTTGCTCTTCACAGCCTTACCATCAACAAAGATGAAGCCAGCATCGGCAGCATTCTGTATTCTATTACGGCTGGAATGAGGCATACGGTCGGCAAGGTATTTGTCTACACGCACAGGAGCTTGTCCCGGGTCTACCACTACCTTGCGATGTTCATAGAGTTGGTTTTCATCAGAGTCAGCGCTATCATTATCTACGCCATCGATATCGCCTTCTATGCCATCAACTTCGTATAGCTCATCGAAGCCATCATCAAATATTTCGTTTTGTTCCATCAATTCAATTTTCTTACAACAGGACCATTACCTGATTTCTGTTCGTGAGTTGTTGCAGGTTCGCGTTGTGTTTTCTCTGAAGGATTAGCAGGGTGCACCTTAGATTCTGTAACAGGAGCTACAGTTTCAATTTCATCACTTGTTGGTGCAGATTCAAATTCATCAAAGTCGCTGAAGTCATCCTCTACCAATGTAGCAGAATCGTCTTCGCTCAATCTGCCGTTGCCAGCAACTATCACGAGCACATCTTCGATAGAAATCTTATCGCCTGCATTCACATTCCTGCCATTAGCAGTAATGCCATAAACCCAATCCTTTTCGCCAGGAATGAATTTGGGCTGACCGAGTTTGAAGCCCATAGCAGAAAGCTTGGCCATAGCCTCACGTAGAGAGCTATTGTCAATAACATCAGGAAGAGAAAGAGTTGGAGTATGCGAAGAGTTGATGACAAGATATATCACATGACCCGACTTCACTCTTTCGCCAGGAGCTATGCTCTGTTCGAGTACACAGTCAGGCTTCAAAGCCTTGACATATCCCGTATCGCCAACAACAGCTTCTATGCCAAGATGGTCTAAAATTTCTTTGGCTTCATCAAAACTCTTATGTTTGAGGTTTGGTACAATTATCGACTCGCCATGGTGCGTATATATGTTAAGTCCAAACCAGACAGCAGTACAGAGTATAATGACAACGACAAACATCGCAGCCAAATTATACCACAAGTATTTACTCTTGAATTTTCCTATGAATTCAGAAGGTGTCATTATATAATATTCTATTTCTTGCAAAGATAGTGCAAAATTTCGATTGAGCGAAAAGAATGTGAATGTATTTACATTTTTGAGTGTTAGAAATTTATTTAATTGGATGGAATATCAAAACAAATAACAAAAAAAGCACCGCATCATGATAAAACATGTTGCGGTGCTGGATATTTTGTATCAGAATTATCTGTCTACAGGATTACTCCTTTACACGGTTGAGGTAAGAACCATCGCGTGTGTCAACCTGAATAAGGTCGCCCTCGTTGATGAAGAGAGGTACACGGATTTCAACACCTGTCTCAAGAGTAGCTGGCTTAGTAGCGTTGGTAGCTGTATCGCCCTTGATACCTGGCTCAGAGTGAGTAACGCGGAGGTTTGTCTTAACAGGCATTTCAGCCAAGAGGATAGAACCATCGCTGGTATCAGTAACAACCTCTACGATATCACCTTCCTTCATAAACTCTACACCAGTAATCTGCTCCTTTGCAACAGGAATCTGCTCAAAAGTCTCCTGATTCATAAGGATGCAACCTGTAGTATCCTCATAGAGATACTGATAAGGGCGACGCTCAACGCGAACATCCTCGAGTTTGAATCCAATCTGGAAAGTACGCTCCAATACACGACCGTCTGAAACGTTCTTCAGTTTGGTAATCATTACGGTATTTCCTTTACCTGGCTTTCTGTGCTGAAAGTCGATGCAAGTCCAGATCTTGCCATCCATGCGGATGCAAGTTCCAATTTTGATTTCCTGTGAATTAATCATTGTTATATTCTTGTGTTATTTATTATATTTCGTCTTTACAGGGTGCAAAGTTACTACATTTTTATAAAAAAACATATAAATAAGGGCGAAAAATCGGTTAATTCTTTGTTAATTGGAAAATTATGAGTAATTTTGCAGCTCAAAAGGTGTGGTGTGCCCACATCTATAACCTATAGCACATAACATTAAAAAGAAAATAATAAGATGAAAAGAACATTTCAGCCCCACAATCGTCGCCGTGTAAACAAGCATGGCTTCCGTGAGAGAATGGCAACAAAGAACGGCCGCCGTGTATTGGCATCTCGCCGTCGTCATGGTCGTAAGAAGTTAACTGTATCTGACGAGCACCACGGAAAGTAATCCTGCTTTATACAAAACAGGCGCAAATGGCAGCAAAGGAACATCTGTTTCTTTGCTGCCATTTTTTATATTCTTTCTTTTGTTATTATACAAGATAGGCTATGCTCGGGAATAAAAAAGAAAACTTCGTATTTCTTTTGTTATTATATAAGATAGGCTACGTTCTGCAATGTGTGAGCAAGCTCACATTGCACTCACTTGCACTATCTTTCCACTCGTTTAGATAAATTTCTCACACTCAAGAATGCAAATACCTTTGCATTCTCTTCGTTTAATCGAAATTTTGCATTATCTTTAAATAAGATAAGCTGCACTCGGGAATAAAAAAGAAAACTTCGTATTTCTTTTGTTATTCCACTCGTTTGCATTATCTTTGCAACTAATTACTATTATAATAAGGTATAAGAAGAAAATGGAATACAATTTCAGAGACATCGAGAAGAAATGGCAACAGAAATGGGTAGAGAATAAGACCTACCATGTTGTAGAAGATAAAGATAAGAAGAAATTCTATGTACTCAACATGTTCCCTTATCCATCAGGAGCCGGACTACATGTTGGCCATCCATTAGGATATATAGCAAGCGACATATATGCACGCTACAAGCGTCTGCAAGGTTTCAACGTTTTGAACCCTATGGGCTACGACGCTTACGGACTTCCTGCTGAACAGTATGCTATTCAGACTGGTCAGCACCCAGAAAAGACTACTGTTACAAATATCAACCGCTATCGCGAGCAGTTGGACAAGATTGGTTTCTCGTTCGACTGGGATCGTGAGGTTCGCACTTGTGCTCCTAACTATTATAAGTGGACACAATGGGCATTCATGAAGATGTTTAACAGCTTCTATTGCTACTCTTGCCAAAAGGCTCAGCCAATAGAGAAACTCATTAAGCGCTTCGAAGAGAAGGGTAGTGCCGACCTGAATATTGCTCAGAGCGAGGAACTATCGTTTACTGCCGAGGAGTGGAAGGCTATGAGCGAAAAGGAACAGCAGCAGGTATTGATGAACTATCGTATTGCTTATATGGGCGAAACTATGGTTAACTGGTGTCCAGGACTTGGTACTGTGCTTGCCAACGACGAGGTAGTAGACGGAGTGAGCGAGCGTGGTGGATTCCCTGTAATCCAAAAGAAGATGAAGCAATGGTGCTTGCGCGTTAGTGCTTATGCTCAGCGCTTGCTCGATGGTTTGAATACAGTAGATTGGACAGACTCTATAAAGGAAACTCAGCGCAACTGGATTGGCAGAAGCGAGGGTACTGAGATGCAGTTTAAGGTGGCTGACAAGGATATCGACTTCACTATATTTACCACTCGTGCCGACACCATCTTTGGTGTTACATTCATGGTATTGGCTCCAGAGAGCGAACTCGTTCAGCAGCTCACAACAGCAGAGCAGAAGGCTGAGGTTGACGAATACTTGGCTTACGTGAAGAAGCGTACTGAGCTCGACCGTATGAGCGACCGCAAGGTTACTGGTGTATTCTCAGGTTCTTACGCTATCAATCCTTTCACAGGCGACAAGATTCCTGTATGGATTTCAGAATATGTACTTGCTGGCTATGGTACAGGCGCTATCATGGCTGTGCCTGCTCACGACTCTCGTGACTATGCTTTTGCCAAGCACTTCGGATTGCCTATCATTCCTCTTATCGAGGGTGCCGATGTTAGCGAAGAGAGCTTCGACGCTAAGGAGGGTACCGTTTGCAACTCGCCAGCTGAGGGCAAGCAGACTCTTGATGGTTTCTCTCTCAACGGCTTGAGCGTTAAAGAGGCTATTGCTGCAACAAAGAAGTTTGTTACAGAACATCAGCTCGGAAGAGTGAAGGTGAACTTCCGTCTTCGCGATGCTATCTTCTCTCGTCAGAGATATTGGGGCGAGCCATTCCCTGTTTACTATAAGGACGGCATGCCATATATGATACCAGAGGAGTGTCTGCCTTTGGAACTTCCTGAAATAGACAAGTATGAGCCAACAGAAACTGGCGAGCCTCCATTGGGCAGAGCTAAGATGTGGGCTTGGGACACTAAGGAAAATAAGATTGTTGACAAGCAGTTGGTAGACAACGAGACTGTATTCCCATTGGAGCTCTTCACTATGCCTGGTTTCGCTGGTAGCTCAGCATACTATCTGCGCTATATGGACCCTCACAACGACAAGGCTTTGGTTTCTAAGGAAGCTGACGAATACTGGCAGAATGTAGACCTCTACGTAGGTGGTACAGAGCATGCTACAGGTCACTTGATTTATTCTCGCTTCTGGAACAAGTTCTTGTTCGACAATGGAGTGAGCTGCAAGGAAGAACCATTCCAGAAGCTCGTTAACCAGGGTATGATTCAGGGTCGTTCAAACTTTGTATATCGTATCAATAGCGACGACCACTCTAAGGCTCCTGTCTTCGTATCGCTTGGTTTGAAAGACCAGTATGATACTACTCCTATCCACGTAGACGTAAACATCGTGCAGAACGACATCCTTGATACAGAGGCTTTCAAGGCTTGGCGTCCTGAATATAACAACGCAGAGTTCATCCTCGAAGATGGTAAGTATGTTTGCGGATGGGCAGTAGAGAAGATGTCGAAGTCTATGTTCAACGTTGTAAACCCAGACATGATAGTAGAGAAATATGGTGCCGACACCTTGCGTCTTTACGAAATGTTCCTCGGTCCTGTAGAGCAGTCGAAGCCATGGGATACTAACGGTATCGATGGTTGCCACCGCTTCTTGAAGAAGCTTTGGGGACTTTACTTCGGCAGAGCAGAAGGCGAAATTCTTATCAACGACGACGAGCCATCTAAGGAAAGCCTCAAGAGCTTGCACAAGCTCATCAAGAAGGTAAGCTTGGATATCGAGAACTTCTCATACAACACTTCTATCTCTGCATTTATGATTGCAGTAAGCGAATTGTCGCAGCAGAAGTGCCACAGCCGCGAAGTATTGAAGACTCTCGCCATATTGATAGCTCCATTTGCTCCTCATATGGCAGAAGAACTTTGGGAAACTCTCGGAGGCGAAGGAAGCATCTGTGATGCAGAATGGCCAGTATACAACGAAAGCTACTTGGTGGAGAACGAAGTACAGCTGACCATAAGCTTCAACGGTAAGGCTCGCTATCAGATGACATTCCCTGCTGACGCTTCAAACGAAGATATACAGAAGACTGTTCTCGCAGACGAGAAAGCTCTTAAGTATATCGATGGCAAGCAGATTGTGAAGGTTATCGTTGTGCCTAAGAAGATTGTGAATATCGTTATCAAATAAGCATAACTTCAGCCCTATTGTCTCCACTATCTTTGGGGACAATAGGGCTTTTAATTTCCATGTATAACTATACATCCTTGACGACTCTTTAAGAGTTGTAGCATAAAAACAAAAAATCGCTCCCTATGAAAATGACAAAGCAAGATTTAATATATGAGGTTAGAGACTATTTCAACATCACGTTGGGATTGATGCTTTATACCTTGGGCTTCACAGTATTTCTGTTGCCATACGAGATTGTGACGGGAGGAATAGCCGGTATTAGTGCTATCGTATTCTATAGCACGGGATTTCCTGTGCAATACACATTCTTTATCATCAATGCCGCTCTTATCATCCTTGCACTAAAAACGTTGGGATGGAAATTCCTTACCAAAACCATCTATGCCACATTCATGCTCACCTTTATGCTCGAATTGGCTCAAGAGATTGTGGTTCAGCCCGATGGCACATTCTATAAGCTACTGGGCGAAGGCAACGACTTTATGTCGCTGGTGATAGGATGTATCATCACGGGTACGGCTCTGGCAGTAGTATTTCTAAATAATGGTAGTACTGGCGGTACGGATATTGTGGCAGCAGTAGTAAACAAATTCCATAACATATCGCTCGGTAAAGCACTTATCATGGTCGACTTCTGCATCATAGGCAGCTGTTTGTTTATAGATTCTTTTGGAGCTATCGACCTTAGATTCCGCAAAGTGGTATTTGGTTTGTGTACCATGCTTATAGAATGTCTGATGCTCGACTATGTGATGTATTGGCAACGCCAGTCGGTACAATTTATGATATTCTCAAAGAAATATCAAGAGATAGCCTTTGCCATAAGTCGCAAGACCGACCACACGCTAACCATCCTCGATGGTCATGGCTTTTGGACAGGTCGCCCTACCAAGGTGCTTTGCTTGTTGGCAAAGAAGCGCGAGAGTGTGCAGATATTCCGTATAGTAAAACAAATAGACCCTAACGCCTTTGTGAGCCAAAGCTCGGTAATAGGAGTATATGGCGAAGGCTTCGACGAAATGAAAGTAAAAGTAAAGGAAGACGAAAAAATATGAAAATAGTATTTGCTACAAATAATCAGCATAAGTTGCAAGAGATACGCGATATCCTTGGCAGCGAGTTTGAAATAGTATCGTTAAAGGATATTGGTTGCGACGTGGATATTCCTGAAACTGGCAACACCCTTGAAGAGAATGCCATGCAGAAGGCACAATATGTTTACGACCACTACAACCTCAGCTGTTTTGCTGACGATACTGGTCTTGAGGTAGAGGCATTGAATGGTGAGCCTGGTGTGCATAGCGCACGATATGCAGAAGGTACCGACCATGATAGCGAAGCCAATATGACAAAGCTACTTCGCAACCTCGAAGGCAAAGACAACCGTAAGGCTCGTTTCCGCACAGTTATAGCATTAATACAGAAGCAGGATGTTTGCCCTTGCGGATGCACAAGCATAAAGAAGGTAAACAGATTTGAAGGTATCGTTGACGGTAGCATAGCTACAGAGAAGCATGGTACTGCAGGCTTCGGCTACGATCCTATCTTTGTACCAGAAGGCTACGACAAGAGCTTTGCAGAACTTGGCGAAAGCATCAAGAATGGCATCAGCCATAGAGCAAGAGCCGTGGCTAAGCTTGCAGAATATCTTAAGCAGAAATAATGCTAACATAGCTCATGATAAGCAAACTTTCGATACTTATCCCCACATATAATAAGGTATGTCTTGGGCTTGTAGAATCATTACAAGCCCAAGCTTCATTATTATCTGATTTTCATTACGAGATTATCGTTGCCGACGATGGCTCTACAGACAATTCTACTATAGAAGCTAACAAAGCTATAAACAAACTACCAAACTGCCAATATATAGAGAGAAACATCAATATAGGCAGAGCTGCTATCCGCAATTTCTTGGCTCAAGAGGCTAAATATGCTTGGTTGCTGTATATAGACAGCAATATGAGCGTAGTTAGCAACGATTATATTGCCAAATATCATTCTTGCAAAGAGCACGACGTGATATATGGAGGATATAAGATAGATAGAAATCAGCCACAGCTGAAAGATAATCTAAGATATATCTTTGAGTGTGCTGCCCAACAAAACGAAAATTATACTCTACGCCAGAATAATCCTTATGCCGACTTCCATACCTCAAACTTCATCATCAAACGCAACTTAATGCTTACTCATCCTTTCGATGAGCGATTCAAGAAGTATGGCTACGAGGATGTGTTGTTTGGTAAGACTCTTAAGGAATACAACATAAAGATTGAGCATATAGGTAATGTATTAGGCTACGACAACTTTACTTCCAACTACTCTTTTATCCTTAAAACCGAGGAAAGTCTGCATACACTATATCAGTTTAAGGATGAACTACAAGGGTATTCCAAGATTATCCGCTATGCAAATCATCTTGAGCGTTGGCATGTAAGCTGTTTATGTAAAAAACTGTTTCCACTACTAAGTCTTGGCATAAAAGCAAGGCTTACGGGCAATAAACCAAACATTTTTCTGTTTAATGTATATAAACTAATGTATTATATATCACTCTCATGAAAAAAATAGTTTTAGCATTCATCACCATATTATTATCCACAGTTTCTATGCTTGCTGATGGCGTAGGAACATGGAAAAACTATCTTTCTTACTATGAGCCTACAGAGATAGAAAAGGGTAGTGGGAATATGCTATATGTATTGGCTTCCAACGGATTATACACATATAATACCAATAATCAAAGCCTTCAGACCTTTGATAAAGTGAATGGTTTGTCGGATTGTACCATCTCACATATCAAATGGAATAAGAATACTAAGAATCTTATTATAGTCTATGATAATGCCAACATCGACATAATGTATGGCAATAGTAATAGCGATGTTGTAAACATCTCCGACTATTATTCTAAATCGATGACAGAAGACAAGACCGTTAACAACATATATATATATGGTAAGCACGCCTTGTTGGCTACCGCATTCGGCATCGTTGACGTGAATATGGAAAATTGTGAAATAAGCAATACATATAATATAGGTATCAACGTAGACTATTGCTATATAAATAATAATACCATCTATGCCGCTTCTAAGAGAAATGGCACATATACTTGCAGCATGAGCCAAAACATGCTTGATAAGAACAATTGGAAGCGAACAGCTAACTATACAGCTCAGAAGACAGAAGATAAAACCGAACTATTTAATATAGTAAAGACATTACAACCAGGCGGACCTAAGTTTAATAACTTCGGTTGCTTGAAATATAAGTTTGGACAATTGTATACTTGTGGTAGTGCTCTAAATACAAACAACTTAGGTTGCATACAAGTATTGAATAATGATAATTGGATTATATATCAAGATAATATTCAAAATGTTACCAACATAAAATATCTTGCCACAGCCTCTATAGCCATAGATCCAAAAGATAAAAATCATGTTTTTGCTTCAGGCAGAACAGGTATATATGAATTTCAAAATGGTAGCTTCGTAAAACATTTCACAGAAGGCAATAGTCCACTAACTGTAGCTTCAACAATTAAACCAACTGACCCTTATAAATTATTATATATACTTGCTCAAACTGTAGAATATGATAAGGAAGGAAACTTATGGGCTTTGACAAGTCAGACTGCTACTGACAAGCCTTATATGTTTGAATATACAACAGGTAAAGAATGGAAAACATGGAGTAATAGTGAGTTGGTTTACAATGATGTAATCCATAACAGAAAATATTCTATGCCTAACATGACTAACTTAACTTTTGATAGTCGTGGGCTAATGTGGTTTGTAAACGACAACTGGCAAACACCTTCAGCATATTGCTATCAACCATCTACAGAAGGTATAAATGGATTTAAAACATTCGTAAACCAAGATGGAACTTCTCTTGTAATAACATACGTTAGATGTGTGGCTGAAGATAAGAATGGCGATATGTGGATAGGCACAAACCAAGGTCCATTATTGCTTGAACAATCAAAGATTACAGAAAAAAATCCTCTGTTTACACAAGTTAAAGTTCCTCGCAACGATGGCACCAACTATGCCGATTATCTTCTCTCTGGCGTTGACATAGCAAGCATCGCTGTTGACGGAGGTAATAGAAAATGGTTTGGCACCTATGGCAACGGAGTATATCTTATTAGCAATGACAACATAAAAGAAATACAGCATTTCACTACAGATAATAGTAGTCTGCTATCAAATAATGTGTTGGCAATAGCTATCAACGACAATACTGGCGAAGTATACTTCGGTACAGATAAGGGATTATGCTCATATATGAGCGATGCTTCAGAACCTGCCGAGGTTATGAATAAAGATAATGTATATGCATATCCAAACCCTGTACGCCCAGATTATACAGGACTTATCACCGTGGTAGGACTATCTATGAATGCCGACGTAAAAGTGGTTACATCAAGTGGCGCCCTTGTTGCTCAAGGACGTAGCAATGGTGGTAGCTTTACATGGGATGGCAACGACCTCAGTGGTAAGCGTGTGGCTTCTGGAATCTATATGGTAGAAGCAGCTACAGAAACAGGCGAGAAAGGTGTAGTATGCAAGATCGCAATAGTAAATTGATATATATGAAAAGAACAATTAAAAGAATAGCTATAGCAAATCCTGTACTCTTTGCTATATTTTTGTCGGCACCTATAGTATTGTTGGCAATAGCACAGATACTTCCAACTTTCGATGATTGGACAACACTCTCTTCACCTAACTACGATAAGGAATATCTAAAGTATTTTCTTCCTTTCGGTACTGTATGGCGCCCAGGCGACGCGCTATTAGGATACATAAATGCTATCAACTACAAAGGATTTCCTATACTCAACCACATATTAATATATATGGCTCATTTAGCGAGCACATTTATAGTATATAGAATAACAAAGGTTGCTGGCTTTAATAAGTTATCCACAAACTTATCAACGCTATTCTTTTATCTTTCTCCATGCGTATGTGGCACCATATATAGTTGTGACGCACTAAACCAAACCTACTCACATCTATGGGGAATTGCAGCTGTGTATTCTTACCTTATATATAATAACAAGAAAAGATACATACTTTGGACTATATTTATATTTCTTGCTGCACTATCCAAAGATAATGGAATAGCATGGAGCATAGTTCCACCAATAGTAGCCATAGGCTTAGGTAAAGAGAGTTCTAAAGGTATTCTTAAGTCAATAGCTTTTGGACTTGGTATAGCTATTGTTTATGCCGTTATTAGATTATCTCTGCCAACAACCTATATCAATAATGGTTCTCACTTAGAACAAATGATGAACATTGGCAGTAAGATTAAAGGACTTGTTACATGGATAGGATATACATGGTTTGCTGCCGATTATATTTATATAGTGCATGAGAAAAGCAGAAACATCATATTATTTCTAATAACATTCTTGCTCTCAGCACCATACATATTATATTGTTTCTTTAGCAATATCAAAAACTTGTCAAAGCAGTCTACACTATTTTTATTATTAGCAATAGTTATCACCGCTTCACCCAACTTGCTGATAAGTATGAGTGTGATGAATGCTTATTGTACATTAGGATTAGCAGCAATACTTATTGGATATCTTATCAACAATAATGTGGATAAACATAGGATAATAACAATATTAGCTATATTCTATGTATGCACAGCCATATTTACAGACATCCACCATTGGTATAAATCATGGCAAACATCATTGCCATCGAAATATATATCCGAAGAGATAATAAAGAAGACTGGTAAACCTGTTTCAAAGGCTTATTGTATATTGATAAACAACGAAAAGAAATATTCTTCATTCTGTGTGCCTACCGACGAAACTGTAGGGTGGGGAATAGCTATGATGCATGCCACAGGCTACAAATGGCCACAAGAGGTTAAAGATACTACACTATCTATAACAGATGCCACACCTGATTATATTAATAAACTATCATCAGCTGCTCTTAAAAATGGCTATGAGTGTGTATGGATAGTATACCCAGATAGTACAAGCGTTATTCGATGATAACGATAATAAAATAATAGAAAACAAGCATATATCAATGAAAATAATATCTATAATAATTCCTTGCCATAATGAAGAAAACAATATCTCTATATTGGCTGAGAATATTGTCAGTATGGCAAACAAACTTCCACAATATTCATGGCAGGTTATCTTTGTCGACGATGGTAGCAAAGATAATACTGTGGAAAAGATAAGGGAAGTGATTGCTCATAACAAGATGTTCTCTTATATATCCTTCTCTCGAAATTTTGGAAAAGAAGAGGCTATCTTGGCTGGTCTTGATAATGCTACTGGTAATTGTGCTATAATTATGGATGCCGACCTGCAACATCCTGTAAACACCATTCCTGATATGATAAAGGAATGGGAGAATGGCTACGAGGATGTTTATGGTAAAAGAATATATCGCGGCAAAGAGAGCTGGCTCAGAAAGAAACTTTCATTGAGCTATTATGCTATATTGCAGAAAATGGCAAACATAGATATATTGCCTAATGTTGGCGACTTCCGTCTCCTTGATAGAAAATGTATAGATGCTCTGAAGCAAATGCGAGAAACGCAAAGATATACCAAGGGACTATATTGCTGGATAGGATTTAAGAAAAAGGAAATATTATTCAATCAAAGCGATAGACAACATGGCAAATCATCATTCAACTTCTTTAAGTTGCTCAATTTTGCCATCGAGGGTATAACATCGTATACTACAACTCCATTAAGGTTATCCACAATATTTGGTATACTCTCATCGCTTTCAGCATTTATGTATATGATCTTTGTCTTTATAAAAACTATCTTTTTTGGCGAAGTTATCCAAGGTTTTCCTACAATCATTATTATAATCCTCTTCTTGGGTGGTATTCAACTAATATCTTTGGGCGTTATAGGTGAATATCTGGGAAGAATATTCCACGAAACAAAAAGAAGACCTAATTATATTATAAGAGAAAAAGAAGGTTTTTAGCTTGTCGTTGACAAACTAACACATTAAAAAAACAGATATACAAACTAACACATTAAAAAATAAAAATGGGGATATGCTATGATAGACATATCCCCATTTTTATTTTGTTTTCTGTATTATCTTTTAGCTTAGCTCAAGCATTCTCAAGATAGGCTTTACAGCATCCTTTGCAACCTCCTGATCAACATCTACTGTTGGCCATTCATATTTCAAGGTATTGTAAATCTTTTCCAAGGTGTTGAGCTTCATATACTGGCATTCGTTGCATGAGCATCCTAAGCCGACCTCGCTAACTTCTGGTGGCACAGGATAGAACTTAGCATCAGGACATGAACGTTGCATCTCGTGCAATATACCAGCCTCTGTAGCCACTATAAACTCCTTTGTAGGGTTCTGCTTGGCATAATCAAGCATAGTGGCTGTGCTACCTACTATTTCGGCTGCAGCAATAACAGGACCCTTACATTCCAAGTGAGCCATTACGATAGCCTCATGATGTTCCTCCTTGAGCTTTGCTATGGCTGCTACCGAGAAGCGCTCATGAACATGGCAGCCACCATTCCACAGAAGCATCTTTCTGCCCGTTACTTCGTTGATATAACTACCGAGGTTGTAGTCTGGACCAAAGATGTAATTGTCGCCCTCAGGAAGCTTGTCTACCACCTTCTTGGCATTACCACTTGTAACTACAACATCTGTCAACGCCTTTACTGCAGCTGTGGTATTCACATAACTTATCACCTGGTATCCAGGATGCTCGTCCTTAAACTTCTTCAAGTCTTCAGCCTTGCATGAGTCGGCAAGCGAACAACCTGCATTAAGGTCTGGACAAAGCACAGTCTTCTCAGGGCTCAAGAGTTTGCAAGTCTCAGCCATGAAATGTACACCACACATCACCATAACCTTAGCATCGGTGTTAGCAGCCTTACGAGCCAACGCCAATGAGTCGCCAACGAAGTCGGCTATGTCTTGCACATCGCCTACGGTATAGTAGTGCGCAAGGATTATCGCATTCTTCTCTTCGCAAAGTCTGCGTATCTCTTTCTTCAGATCAATGGCTTTGTCGACAGCTTCGTCTACGAAACCTTTATCTTTCCACTCTTTCTTCACCATATATTATTATTATACTTTTATTTATTTTAAAAGAAAAAAAAATGAATAGTATGATATGCCGTTGATAAGTTGGTAACTTTACAACAAAAAATTTGCATATTAAGTTTTCAACCTTTTATAATGTATTATCTACATACATCTATAATATCTTCTTATTGATATATGGTTAGATAGACACTTTATCAACATTATCCACTTTCGGTGCAAAGTTAATAAGTTTATATCTTTTTCTGTTGTTTTTTAGTTGAAAAGTTGCTTAAAAGCACTTTAAAACCATGTGGATATCCATAATCTCCATATGCTCTTATCGAATGCTGTGGATATCAACATAGATATTAACAGAGTTATCTACAGGTTTTTCCCAATATTTGTGGATAAATAAATGATGTTTGTGATAAAAACTATTCTATATGAATTATTTTTGTTACTTTTGCAGATGCAATCTATGTTACTAACTATGTAGCCATGATATTGCAAATAAACAAAACCAATAAAACTTATAATGAAAGATATTTGTTGTATCGGACATATTACAAAAGATAAGATTGTTACTCCTCGCAATACTGTTTACATGGCAGGTGGCACATCTTTCTATATGGCGTGGGGTATGAATCAGCTACCACCAAAGGCTTCGTTCCAACTTGTAACAAAGGTTGCCAAGGAAGATATGGCAGAGGTGGAGCGTATGCGTCAGGCAGGCATCGAGGTTGTGTGCCATGATAGTGAGCATACTGTATACTTTGAAAATAAATATGGTGATAATTCCAACAACCGTACTCAGCGTGTGTTGGCAAAGGCTGATCCTTTTACTTTGGACGAAGTAAGAAAGCTTGATGCCAAGATATTCCACCTTGGCACATTGCTCAACGATGATTTTAGTCCTGAGGTAGTGAAGTATCTTTCTACAAAGGGACAAATATCAATAGATGTTCAGGGATATCTTCGTGAGGTTCGTGGCGAGTGTGTTCATGCTATAGAATGGAAAGACAAGAAGGATATCCTTACTTGTACAGACATTCTGAAGCTCAATGAGCATGAAATGGAAGTTATCACATCATATAAGAATCCTCGTACTGTGGCGTTGGCTCTCCACGAACTTGGAGTAAAAGAAGTGGTGATAACTCTTGGCAGCTATGGCTCACTTATATATTTCGATGGCAAATTCTATGAGATTCCTGCATATAAGCCTACAGAATTGGTTGATGCCACAGGTTGTGGTGATACTTATTCCACAGGTTATCTCTATTGTCGTTCGCAAGGCATAGGAGTAGAAGAGGCAGGAAAGTTTTCTGCAGCCATGTGTACATTAAAGTTAGAGCATTCGGGTCCTTTCGACCGTAGTATCGAGGACATCAGTAAGATAATTGGCTAATCTATCCTTGCTTATAGGTTGCAGAGTGCTCTCCATCCACCATAGTTTGTCGCCCATCTTTTCGGCAAGCATTAGGTCGTGGGTGGAGAGCACTATTGTTTTCTCCATATCGTGTGCAAGGTCTCTTAGTAGTTTCATCATTTCCACTTTGCTTTGGAAATCAAGAAATGATGTTGGTTCGTCAAGGAGTATGATAGGAGTTTCTTGAGCCAAGGCTTTGGCTGTCATTATCTTCTGTCGTTCTCCATCGCTGAGCTGACCTATTGGAGTTTTCATATATCTTGATAATCCAACGATATCCACAGTCTTTTCCACAATCTTTTTATCTTCTTCATTCAGCGTTCCCCAGAAGCCTGTATATGGGTTTCTGCCCATGCTTACTATTTCTTCTACCGTGATATTGCCAACGTCCGGTTTATCCGTTAGCACTATGCTTACCATTCGTGCAATATCCTTTTGCGACATATTTTTTAGTTCTATGTCTTTTCCACCATTATTATATATAATGTCGCCAGCCAATGGTGGCTGTATACCCATGATGGTTCGTAGGAAAGTCGATTTTCCTATGCCGTTAGGACCTAATAAGCATGTTAACTCGCCATCCTTAAATTCTGCGTTAAGGTTGGTGGCAACTGTCTTCTTGTCGTAGCCTATTGCTAAATTGTGTGTTGTTATAGACATTGTGTGGATAATATATGTGGATAACTTATAAGTAATATGCAAAAGTAAGCAATTTCTTTTGTTATTCCACTCACTTACTTCGTAATTTCTTTTGTTATTCCACTCACTTACACTACTTTTTGATAAAGTAGGTTGCGTTCGGGAATCCAAAAGAAAAACTTCGTATTTTCTTTTGATATTCCACTCACTTACACTACTTTTTGATAAAGTAGGTTGCGTTCGGGAATCCAAAAGAAAAACTTCGTATTTTCTTTTGATATTCCACTCACTTACACTACTTTT
>ERZ773202.479-NODE-479-length-37008-cov-77.777312_pt1 | contig 37008 bp, 32 predicted proteins | sample MGYA00580998_ERZ773202 | MGnify/ENA primary metagenome ERZ773202 (study PRJEB29015, sample SAMEA2737803) | human gut metagenome | biome: human gut; feature: human-associated habitat; material: faeces | place: China | collected 2012 ...
TTGCCCTGCCGGGTTGGTAGCCTCTCCGAAGTCGGGCTCCCCATGTTCCAATCTGCCGATATGTTGCACGATTCTGTTATAACCGTATGCACTGCTTAATCCATTTTTGTATAAGCACAAAAAAAGGATGGCAAGAGTTTTAATCCTACCATCCTTTTACAATTCATGGAGAAGTCTTATGGCAATCAGTTGTTCTCCATGAACCAAAGAAAAGGCTTATCTAATTCTTACACCTTTTCCATTTAGTACTTCACCTCTGACATCATCGGTCTTGCAGAGATACAAGTCGTAGCCAATAGCTGTAATGTCACTGTATCTTGGAGGTGTTATGACTTTGCCATTTGACGACATCAAGCCATACCAACCAACTTCCGCCTCATACTTTTTGCAACTCGCTGTCTTTTGATAAGGCGTTGGTTCCGCTTCCACTATTTCACCTGTCAGTTTGCCATCATCATCGTAGTTCTTAGCTGTGGTGTATCTTATCTCGTCGGTATCGTACATCATTCCTTCTACATTGCTAATGAGGAAATCAGCTATCAACTGTCCCTGTAAATTATATTTGTGAAGAGTGTGGTCTTTCATTGTTGCAGTAATGCTATTACCAGAGATCCAGAGGTCTGCTTCCATAAAAGGCAATATTGGTTTCAGATTTTCTGTAAGGAACTGCGCTACTATACCCCTTATATTTCAAGCTATTAATCTAAAGGATATGATTTCAAAAACTTATTGAATTCGTCAGCACGTTTTGATCTGCTAATTGTTGTTTTTGCTTCTTTAATCATGGTATTAAGATATGGGCTTGAACAATTCTTGTTACTGAAGTACAATTTCATATAAGGAAGGCTTGATAGTTTCTGGTCTGCCTCAGAAACATATCTGTCTTTCAACGCAGGCATGGCTGCTGAAGGTATTTTCTTGGAAGCATCCAATACAATGTTTCTCACCTCTTCATATGTTCGGCTATAATATGACAATAATGTATCCCATTCTTTATAGTCTTTTTTTATAGTCTGATTGGCTATGTTTGCAAAATTCTTCCTTAGCGTATTTATTTTACTTTTGGAACATTTGAGGTTCATATATGTAATGATGACCTGTATTGTCATCGTATCAACACGCCCCAATTGTTTTTGGGCAGAAAGTAGTTGAGAACGAAGGTCGCCTAACATTTTAGAACTATCAATACTATCTGACTTCATCTTGTTGATAACGACATTCAACTTTGTGCATTCAGAATTAACAGCCTGTAGTTTTTTAAAAGTCTGTTCATTGATTTTTCCTCTATTTGAAATCAACGTATCTTTTGATACTATTATTTTGTTTAGACTTGTAATGCTATCATTCAAATGCTTCACACTTTCTTCCATTGCTTTCCATTTGTTCATCGATATAGTGACAGTAACATCTTCTTGTGCATAAGAGCAAGTGCAAGAAATCATTGTAACGAAGAATAAGATAATATTTCTAAACATAATATTTTACGATTTTAATTATAAAACTCATCCTGACCAAGAGAACCATCTATTAACCTTTTCTTTAGTTCCTCTTTCTTTCCAGAGTTTCCCAAATAAGTACTTATATAATTATAAACTGTTGTATTAAAATCAGAATAAGACTTATAATCATTAAAATTGTATTTGTCTAAAACATAAGAAACGAAACTGTTCAATAGTGTATATTGCTCATCTAACAAGTCTCTTCTTATTTCATTTGTCTCATCACTGTTTCCATAATAAGATACGTATTCAGGTATTTTATTATTCAGAATGTTTTTTAAAGCTGATAGATATGTATTATATCCCTTAATGCCACCGCAATACAACTTACTGTTTCTTTTTAGATAAGCCAAGTGAGAGGCTTGTATTGCAGACGGCAACTCTTTCAATTTCTGTACTAAAGCAACGCAATTCTTTAGTTTGTCATCATTAAGATATTCTCCAGCCTGCTTTACTCTTTTTTTAGTTATTTCCAAATTTTCGTAATCTGTACTATAAGCAAGTTGCCAAGCATTGTCATAATTGTCTATCACTTTTAAGACATCATCTAATTGTTTGATGTATTTAGAATTTGGCTCAACTACGAGATTCCCTGTAGACTTTTCAAAATGCTTTAGTTGATAAATTCTATTCTTTATGAAATTATGACTCCATTCTGGGGTATTCCAAACGGATGCTGCAAATGAAGAGTTACATCTTGAAATGAATAATGGAATGTATTTTATAAGTGCATCTTCTATACGAAGATCCAAAGTGTCTCTTCCGACAAGTTTTTCAAATTCATCCCTGTTAATCATATAAAGAACTTCTGCATATTGAATTTCAAGAGAATCACTCGTTAGCAAATTTATTTCCTTGCACAAAGCTTTATTGTGTGGATTTTCAAAAACAAATTGTTTCGGTGGGTCTATTACTGTATTTTTGTAATATAAAATAGAGCCTATTGCCAATATGATGGCAACAACAATTAATATTGATTTGATAATATTTCTTTTCATATTAGGAATTTTCGAGACCCTTTATCGTTTTAGTTCCAGTTCCACCATGATTGCCAGTTCCACCATGATTGCCAGTTCCACCATGATTGCCAGTTCCACCATGGTTACCAGTTCCACCATGGTTGCCAGTTCCACCGTGGTTGTCAGTTCCACCATGGTTGCCAGTTCCACCGTGGTTGCCAGTTCCACCGTGGTTACCAGTTCCACCGTGGGTGCCAGTTCCACCATGACTGCCATTACTATATGTTCTTATATAATTATTGAGGTCTATTATCCCATCGCTAGAATATGTTCCCTGTCCATCTAAGGATTTTACTGCGGCTAATTCAAATAGTTTATCACAACAATTTAAATTTTCCCCATTAGGTAGCATTTGTTTCCACTTGTTCTGAATTTTCGAGAATTTTTTATTATTTACATCGTTATACAAATCCTTTAGATTTTTTGAAATGTTTTCCATTTCGGATAGAATCCAAACGTCATGCGTTTTTAAATATTCTATTTCCTCGCTTGAAAAATACTCCTCATTTTCTGCTTGGTTATCTGAGTATTCATCTTGACACTTTGAAACAGTGTCTTCACAGAGAATTTCGCTCTCTATTTTTGTAGAGTTTCCTTTTGGAAATATTCCATGATATAACCAAGAACAAGATGAAATTATTCCGATACAAGCAAATAAGAAAACCACCAATCCGATTGCTATTTTTTTCCATCCATATCCATTCTTCACAAGAATAAATGCTTTCTTGCTATTGGAAAAATGGTCTATCTTATATCCAGCAATAGGTGATTTGTTCTCGTTATAATGAGTTGCTTCAAACGAGAAAGAAATAGCCTCATTAGGCACTTTGCAACCTTCAAAAATTAAATAATTGTATTTTTTAGGTAGTTTCTTTAAAGGTAAAGTTATTGGTCGCTTTACCTTTAATAAATTCAATGGTTTAAAACGAGCCTCTTCAAATCCTGTGACATCAACCACAATTATAGCGGAAGTTAGTTCATGGATATTGAAACGATTATATCCATCTCTGTCTACTTCTTTATCATTAATCGTAATTTTTACAGACGAAGATGGTATTTGGGTATCAGGATCAGCCTTGTCATAGACTTTAAACCATGTCAAATCGACCTTGACTTCCCATTCTAAATTTGCTAAATTAATTGTTTTTACAGGTTGATCGAATCTAATCTTTTCTTGAATGGGCCAACATCCTTTTCTTGAAATATCAAGTGTTATCTGTTGTCCTTCGTCAAACAAAAGACTTTGTGTAAACAATTTTCCATTTACCTTCATTGTTATATCCGATGAGACAGATTTAGGATACTCCAAAATGCAACTGTTTTTAAAGTCTGATTCGGTTAAATCTTTCAATCCTTCTTTTGGAGAAATTCCAGATTCTGCATCTATAAGCAATACTGCTTTATAATTGCAATAGTAATTTTGGAAAATGGATCCTAAAATTTCAGGCAAAGAAAAAGGTGTACCTGAACCATAATAACGATAGGCATATTGTCCTTCTGAATTTGGATCTATGCTTGGTACAGAATGATTCTGCACTTGCTTTGATCCATAATCAATAGAACAGATTTGTTCAAGTTTTTGGTCATCTCGTTTTGTTTCTTGAAGAATATCCTTTGTTTCGCGTAAAATATCCGCCAATTCCTTTCCATTTATATCCACAAAACCAGGGACGACAATCATGGCAGAAATTAAATCACTGTCTCTTCCAGAAATATATTTATTAGTGCATATAAAAGCAACATCCTTTCCGAATGTAACGAAATCGAAAAAAGTGGAATCAAACTTATCTTCTGATATTTTTTCAATATCAATGCATTTCAGATAGTTACGAGTATCAAGTGCTTCATTCTGCCATTGTTTTGCAGCTTCACTTGAAAAGAGTATTTCTGCTCCAGAACTTACTCTGCTAACAATTATACCAATTTTATTCATGATTATCCTCTTAATATTGATTCTAACAGTCCACGTTTACCTATTCTATATCCATCACTTCGTTCCATGATAAGATTTACGATAGATTCAGCGTAGGCTGTATTAAATTTACAATAATTTTGAAAACAAACTTTGCCCAAAGAGAAAGGCAATACAGAAACTTTGCCTCCATTGATTTGGTTGGCCTCACAAATTTGCTTTAACCCATTATAGAAATCTCCATAGTGGCCTATAACATGTTCACTTAACAAGGCACTCTTATTCTGTCCTTTGTGAGCTTTGAGTTTATCAACCTTAGTAACTACCAAATATATAGCATCTGTTGAAGTCTTAAATATGCTATTGCCTTTGTTGTCTTTAAGACTATTGATATAATTCAATGTTGCTTTGAGATAATTAATCTGAGGTAAGCCTTCGTACTGACGATTTTCTGCTCCATATTCAACAACAAAGAAATGTATCTTTCTACTGCTTGTTCTGTTGGAGATTAGGATATTTGTTAGGGTGTCCAAAGCGCTTTTCTCTTGATTTGTTAATGGCTTTTTGGCAAATGTCTTATACATACATTTTATTAATTCACCTGCAAAATCAATACAAGTGATAGGATGAACCAAATCTTTTTGGTCAGTTAAGTCAAATCCCATTTCGTATGTTGACATAGTAGGTGTACCTTCAGGAAGAACGCAGACTGTTCCATTAGAGAGGAAACACTGAGGAAGTCTGTTCATATAGTCAAATCCTTGACAGTCGCTATCTAATGTCATCGTTTTGGCAACTTGACCATTTCCTGCAACACTTAGTATTGCACCTAAAGCACAACTCTTACCTGACGAAGGAATTCCCCAAAAATATACCTCGGTTGTTTCTTTACGAGAAATCTCTGATATAGATTCTGGTACATCAAATCTTGTTCGTTGTACATTTCCTGCTAACTTCTGGATAAATTCAGTTTTGATGCCTATATCTTCAAGGTCACGATAATTAAGGCGTTGTTTTTTTACAAGTTCCTTTATTACCCATGCATTGAGGAAATTGTTGTCATCTTCAATCTCGTCAAGCAAATCGTCTATGTCTATAGTTCCGTCTGTAAAAGCAGACTCTATTAGTTCTAAAATCTGCTTGTTAGGATCGTTAATTGATTTGTCTGTTTGTGTTGCAAGTATATCCTCTTTCAGAGCGTCCATTCCGTAATGGATATAATCTCTATTTTCAAGCTCATTCAATATTTTTTTTGCTTCATCGACATAGGCATTATCTTCATACTTGTCTATAAAGTCTTGCAACGCTTTCTTGTCTTTTTTATTGATACTATCATAAAGAATTTTATCTTCAGATTTGCGAATATCAGCTTCCATTTTTGCAGATTGCGTTTTCAATCGGCTAATTGCATTTCTTGCTTCCTGTCGATGAGAACCTTCAGGATATTGATTTAAATAATCCTGATAAGCTCTTATGGAGTCTTCCTTTAATGCAGCAGACCAATCGTTAGGTTCTGCATTTTCTAACAAATCCTCAAGCTCTTTACGAACGGATGCTTTCATTGGTTCATCCACATTGTGAGGATCTTTTAGCTCAGGCAGAGTTACAACACCTTGTCTAATATATTTAAACAAATCTTGGGCTGTAAATTCTGGCAAATTATCAAATATTTCTTCTTTGTTCATTATGTTATATATTTTCTATTGGTGTTATTACAGAATCATCTTCTTCATCATCATTGTGATAGCGATGCCTCTCGTGAGTTTGTTCACGTTTGTTTCTTCGCTCTCGTCTAAGACGGCGTCTGCTTTCTCTATCATCTTCTTCGTTGTCAACATCGTCTAAGATTGGTGATGCTAATATTTCATCATGAAATTCGTTTCCTTTTCTTTCATGTTTGTAATTATTGTCTCCCATATCTATTGGACCTATTTCTGGCTTTTTAATAGAACGATTTATGCTTGGATTTATATCGTTGCCTACCCATCGTCTTCCAAATAAAGTATAGGTGCTAACTCCATTTCGTTTTTGAACAAAATAAGGCAATATCATCATCAGATATAGTATGAATCCTAATAATATTGCAGTGTAAGACAAGTCATCATCCGCTGTGTAAATATCGCTAAGAGAATCTAAGTTTTTTAAAGTCGAATTAATTTCATTAGAGTCATAATCAAATGGTAGAATTTTATTACCATCACTATTGTTTTCCGTTGATAATATTACAGATGAGAAATTATGCAACTGTTTATTCCAGTCTGTTATGGCATTTTTTATTTCTTTAATATTACCTACTAAAAAAACATTCCAAACACTTGTATTTTGATTTGCACGATTAATCCAAGAAGTAGCCTCTATTTGTAGACTATCGTAATTCTCTGTTAATTGCCGCTTTAACGTAGCTACTTCGCTATTAATTTTGCGATTATCATTCTTGCCATCGAATCCAATACGTTGATAAACAGACGGCTGAATATCCTTACAATCTTTTACGCGCTGCAAAAAGTTTTGGTAATCAGCGATACGTTTGCTACTATATTTATTATATTCATCAAACATTTTTGTTGATGAACTAATGGCATCCCTAAATTTTTCCTCGATTTCATTACTATGACTGGCAACATTCCATGCATGATTGAATGGTCCCATACATAATAAAAAAACGAAAGGAGAAGAGATTAATAAAACACGTTCAAAAAGAATGCATCTTGAAAACTTGTAATTATTATCAACACCTTTTAATTGTTGAACACCAAAGAACCAAAAAAGTAGAAGTACGACTATTCCCAAAGTATACCACAATGGTTCAGTAAGCCCTTTGTCTAATTTATAGGTTATTCCTACATACGTTACATATCCTATAAAAATTATTGCCAAGAATAATAGAATATGCGCCCATGAAAATTTGAGATTTCTATACATATTATTTATTCGGTAAGAGTTTTTCTAATTCTGTTATTTTCTTTTTGTATTCTGCTATTTTTCTACGAATTGCCTCATAATCAGTTCCGCCAGTTTGTTGTGTGGGTGTTGGGGTGTCTGATATATCTTCAACGTCAACTGCTCGACCTGCAGCAGAATCATCCCCTTCTCCATCTGGTACAGGTTTTATTTTCCTTTCTGTAGGTTCTCTGAAGTCACCGTTTTTAACTGCCATTAAAGCCTTGTCAACCAAAACCATAGGAGGAATATATCCGTAAACATCAGCACCAGTATTATAAAGTACATTACGAGCTTGCGCTACAGTAATGTCCTTTTTAAGCGATTTCATCAAAGCAATAGTTCCTGTAACTATTGGTGCTGCCATACTTGTTCCATCACATGATTGAAAGGTGTTAGAAGGAAATGAGCTATAGATACCTTTGCCTGGAGCTGAAATATCGGAACAAGGACCATAATTCGTGAACACTGTTGGATATAGCCTCTTATCAACTGCTGTTACAACTATAGAAGAAGCGTTGCGATTCTCTGGTGGAATACTTGTAAGAATGTCGTCATTTCCTGCAGCAAATACAAGAATTGTATTTTTCTTGGCTGCAAGCTTACAAACACGAGCCCATAAGAAAGCTACATTTTGGAATTGCGTCTTGGCTATTTCTGCTTGTTGTTCAACAGGCAGCACATTCAAACCTTTGAAAGAAGGACCGATGGATATGTTTACAACATCTGCATCATGGTGAAGTGCATACATTACTCCTGCAATGAGAGCCGACAAAGGACACTGCTTATTGTCAAATACCTGTATTGGCATTATCTGGCAGTTGGGAGCAACACCTGAAGCCCCCTTTGAAAAGTAATCTGCCGAACCTACTGCTAATCCTGCAGTATGTGTACCATGTCCTTCTCCAAGACTTAGAGCATTATTTTGGGTAAAGACATTGTATGCGTCAACAATTCTTCCCTTAAACATAGGGTGACTTGCTTGAATGCCATCATCTACAATGGCAACTTTTACATCTGAGCTACCTTTTGTATATGTCCATCCTTGCTTAAGATGTATCGCATTCAAATGCCAACCTACATTTTCTGTCGAATTACTGATTTGACCATGCAGTTCATACACTTCCTCGTCAAAAACAATGAACTTATGATTAGGAATTTTACTGTTTATGGTCTTGCGAATTTGGTCACGTTCGTTTTCTGGAATCTGTATGACAAGCAATTTTACTTCCTTGTCGTATCCAATAATGCTATACTTATCATCTGGATACGCTTGTTTGAAGTCACGTGCCAATGCATCTACATTGTCGTTCTCATTTTCCATATACAAAAACAGGCGATTGGCAATGATATTGGGTACACCAGGTTGCTTGACAATAGGCGGTTCTTCACCACCTTCGCCCATGACTGGAGCAACAACCGTATTGTCATCAGGCAACTTGCCGTCACTTCCGGTAATCGGTCTTACCGCTCCATTATCATCAACACGAGAACCATCCGCTCTCGTGATGGTATCAATAGGAACAACGCCGTTTACAGGCGAATGGTGGCCACAGCCTTTTAGTAGCCATGATAGCAACCAAATCAACAATATTATAAGAAGCAGCCATAACAACCATTTTAAGCAACCTTTGCCAGTCCACAATCCTGCAAACCACAGCCACCATCTTTTGTACCAAGGCAAAGTTTTCTCGTATTGGGCGAAAAACACTTTATCCTCATCTACGAGAATATTGTTTGGAGATATGTTCCATCCTGTAAACTTGTACCCTTTGTTAGGTGTAACTATAGGTATTTCTCCACTTGACAAAGTAGTGTTGGCAGCTTTTCTAAATGAAGACGAACCTTCAATAGAACCATGTTCACCTGCTTCAAAACGGCAATTGTAGAAAACATCTTCTGGTTCTGTCGTAGGTTCTTCTGTTGGAGAATCTAAAGGGATTGAAGGTTCTGGAGATATTGGAGGAATAGCAGGCGTTTCTGAAACGACCTCGTCATATTGGGCAGTAAAAGTCATGTTGGAGTTTACTCTCTGACCAATAGGCGAAGGTATCCACCCTGTAAAATTCCAGCCCTCACAAACATCCACTGTAGGTATATCCAATTTTGAAAGTATCGATCCTTCGGCACGACTGATGGTTTTGTCAAGTTTTGAAATTGTTCCATGTTCGCCAGCATCGAATGTAATCTTATATTTCTTGGTGTATTCAAAGTCGTGAATCACGGAGCCAACAACCTTGTGCTGACGCACATCAGGAGTCATACCCCATGCTACAAGATACACCTTGTCATCTGTACAATATACCCTATCTTCACTGACATATTTAATTGCACCTGCCATAATCTGCAAATCCTCTCCACTTAAATCCATAATAGAGGACTTGTATATTTTTATGGTGTCATCAAGTATTCCCTTATATCTGTCATACTCTGCTCCTGACAGTTCACTCAAACGGGTGGGATGATTCTGCCATTTCTCTATATGCCAACAAATCTGATCTTCATCATCCATATATTCAGGAGTCGCAAGGAAATGTTGCAGATTTATAGGTATAACCCTTTTGACAACACTAAAAACACTGTCGTATCTCTTGTACATGGGGTCGTGACCGATGCCTTGATAGTCGGTAAAATCAGACACCTCTGTATAGCAGAGTTTTTGTTTTCCAAAGAATGAATGTCCTGCCATTTATTTATCCTTTATATAAAATTTCACAAGCATCAATGATTGTTTTAATTTTAGCATTGGCTATTGGGTCAACATGAGAAATGTCACTTGCATATAGCAGACCAATTGTTACCAAATTCTCCCATCGTTGGAAGTTGTCCCAAAGTGGAAGTTTCATTAATGTTGATTTGTCAACAGTATCTATATCGGAGGCGGCATCAAATGCGCTCAAAGTTTGTAATAATGGTTGCGGTTTTCTAACTACATTCCATGCTGAAGAACTCAAATCAACTTTAATGTGACACTTATCTGCTTTTGCACGAATATTGTCAACGTCCTCATCGTTAATATATTTGCGCCCTACAGAACTTACAAAGTTGTTGAGTGTCAATGAAGCATAATCAGCTATAGCGTTTGGTTGCTCATTAAGACTGAACACTTTACAATAGCGGTCTATTCGTTCAGAAAGGATACGTTTCATCCCCAGCTTTTTCAGTAATGCTGATAACATAAAGACTACTTCATCTGAATGTGGAAGCATAGGCTCAAGAACCTTAACCTTGTTGTTGATATAGGCATTCCAATAATCAACAATGTGTTTGGTGACAACATCCGCCACAGTTGTCAAAGTTTCCGTTTCACTCGAAACCACCTCTGCAATGGTACAGCCACGTTCTTTTAACGCTTCTTCTAATCTCGCTTTTTCGCAGCCAAAGAAATCGCATAATTTTTGAATGTTCGTTTTCTTGTTGTCCGATGGATTAATGTCCGCTTGTTTGCGTATAAAGTTTATTATAGAAAAATCTTTGGGAGTATCGGTATGGCAGATGATAATATTATATGCAATGTCTCGCAAATCACCAACTGGCACCATGAGGTTGTCTATGATATGACCGAATATCTCTGGTCTCTCGCCAACACTTAAAATAAGGGACATTCTTATATCACTGGCTATCTGTTTTACCTTTTGATTCTTTGCCTCCTTATCTTCTGGCTCAAAATAAACAGAAAGTGCATTATACATCTCTGACTTTATTTTAGCTAATTGTGCAAGGTATTTCTTTTTTCTTGCATCTTCGAGTACACTTGCGATAGCGTCAAGATTACGAATGATGGCCTTTGAACCATCATTGTTGATGGTAGCAACATCATTCCAAGTCTGTTCGGGATTAGCAAAATGACGTTGCACAAAGGCATTCTTAAGAAAGCTTTGTTTCAGATTTTCGAAATAGTCAGGATAATCAGCATACGTGTGAACACTTTTCTCTTCTGACTTGACTGCACCATCACTATAGCCATCAAAAACACCATTCTTTCCAGACCAGTAGAAATCACGTAATGGATAAATGTTTTGGAAAGCAGCGGTTCGGAACAGTCCGCCTGTTTTCACCCAATTATCAAGCCACTTGTTAGGCTTAATAATTTCCGGAAATACGGTATCGAACCTGTTCCAATGTGTATCAAGTTTGTCTATGTTTGAGGAATTGTCTGTCTTTGTTCTCTCTAAATCGATATTGAATTTTGTTGCAACAAAGAACAATGGTGCAATACCATTTGTGTCATTGAGCATATTGGCTCGTTCCTCTGGTGTAGAACCAATATTGTCTTCAATCCAACTATTTATTGTTTCTCCAATGGTAGCTTCCGCCTTTTGGTCGTTATGATGACAGAATAACACACTACTGATTCTCAATGAGCGAGAGTACTTGTTGAATAAGTAGGCTACTTTTCCTCTTCTAAGAATCTTGGGAAGAACTGTATGAATGTCCTGCTCCTTGTATTTCTCACGAGAACGAGCACCTGGGAAATCGAGAAGATCAAGTTTATGTAAGAATTTCCTATCATCTGCAACCGAAGGCGGCAGTTCAAAGGTAAGTTCTGCAATCAGTGCCGAAAGATTTCCTTTATGAAAATCATGAGCAAGGATATTCCCATTTGAATCATATACATCTGTATAAATTTCATCATATCCAGTATCTATCTGTACACCGCAAACAGTGTCAAGCCATTCTATCTTCAACAATGTTCCTTTTTCACGGAGCACTGCAGCAAATGGTATATAAATATCTGTTTGAAAGTTAAGCTTCTTATATTCATTAATGAGGACACTGAACAAGTGACTCAATTCACTATTCCTGTTCCAAAGAAGACTGAATATATTAACCCATTTGTCATAGGAAACATATTGAATTACAGGAGCAACTATCTTACAAAAGTTTGATTGATTTACACCAGCCGCAGCATTCCCTATTACATCGTGGATGTAATCTGTAATATCCTTGACATCGTCTTCGTCAATTTCATTTTGTGCAACAATCTTTGATGCCCAAAGACCATTCATATCTTCAAGAGCCTTGTTTATATCATCATAACGCAATACGCTATCTTGATTGATTTTAATGTCATTATAATACGAATCAGCCAAGAGAAGGATTATGTCCACAACAGACAAGTTGCGTACCTTTACAAAGTCACTCATTGTAGAACAACCTTGGCTAAGAGTAAAACGAGTGATAACACCAGTTGATTCTATCTTGGCATTGTTTCCACCACTTGGATTTATATCATCTATGAAACTATATGATTTTCCTGCATTAGTGATGACAAAAGGCGAGTTTGGAGAAGACAACAAACTACTCATCAAATAAGATTTACCTACCTGACTTTCGCCATAAGCCGCTGCAGAACAATTCTCTTCCAAGGCTGCATATATGCGCTTGAGTTTGCGGCGATATTCCTTAAAAACATCGTATGGAAAAGACTCCTTTCCAAACTCTTTGGCCCATGCAATAGAGCCGTCAACCAAATCTATATGTTGCTTTATATCTTGTAGCATAATTTCATTTTTAGAGATTAGAAATCAAACGCACCTGAGTCAAGCCAATATTGTTCGTCAACACCAAGGCTTTGGATGTGTATTTCAAGATTACCATCCATTATATCATTACCATTTTTATCCGTTATTGCTGAAATGGAAAGATTTTCCTTGTCATCCATGTCACGCTCAATTGTTATCTTAAATGGCATTCGTTTTTTCAAAACATCAATGGCTTCATTTACAAGTCCTATTACTTTTGCGTCAGTCGGACAGTCTTCGTCATTTATAATGGCCTTTTTCCGAATTTTGTCTGCCATCTTATGACGGTTAAAGTCTATTGAATACAAGGCACGACTTGGATATGAGTCCATCCCTATTTGACGAACATGGAGTGATTGGGGAATACTACTAATAGTCAAGTCACCTCGGTACTTGTCTGGTGTTATGAAGTATTCAATTGGTTGTCCTTCACGAGAAGCTTCAATATAATTCACAGTTGACTTCAAATTCTTTTTCAGCAAATCTAAATTGATGATAAACTTATTCAGATTTGAAAGTTCCGAGGCATAATGTCCTATTACACCACCCATAGCCACAATAGTCTTTGCATTCTTTATATAGCCAGTATTCTCTCCAAACGGATACCAATCCCCTACGTAATAATCGTTGAGAACAATGAGTCTATTTGGTGAAACTGAGTAATATTTAAGGAATATATCCCTTATCACAGGAAGTGAAGCAGGACGTCCTGAGAGTAATACGACATCGCAAGCATGGGAATACATGATGGTTGCAACCTTCTTAAGCAAAGGCTCAAATTCTTTACGAACAACTTCTGAAACCATCTCTTTGTTAAATTTCCAAGAAAGTGATGTGATGTCAATGTTCAATCTTTGTTTGAATTCCTCTATGATTGCCTCATTAGGTGGACACTCGGAAAACACATCTGAATATTTGACAATACAATCCTTGCAGCCTTGTTTCAACAACTCCAAGAAATGGCACATTAATGGTACAGAATATTGAATATTAAAGTCCTTTCTTAATATTCTATCAGCTATAGTTTGTCCATTATAATCCTCTCCAAAGAAATTCTTTATCTTTTGGCGATATTGTTGGGTTGTTAAGTCTTTTAATTCTGTCCTAAATGCACTGTTCTCATCAAGGAGCATAATATTCTTGATAAGGGCATAAAGCATATCATCTCCTGCGAAATAATAGCTATCGTAGAATTTCGGATCTGGCGTAATGGTCGTAACATCACCTTTTATATAAGTATATTTACTAATCATCAAGTCTGATGTTCCTGCACCAATGTCAATAGATCCAACAGTTATTGAAGGCTGGCTGTCACCATCTTCTATTTTTCCATAGAGATTGAAGAACTCACTGCAACATCCTTTGTATTTTTGTCCAACCTCTCCATACATATATACCAATTGGGAGCATGTCGCTTCGTCATAGTACCACAGTCCATCGTCATCTTTCATAGAGCGAACAGCAGGGACTACGTCTACCAGTTTCCCAGGATGTGGATTTTCTACAGGGCAATTATAATCGAAATTTTCCAATAAGATTACTGCATCTTTAGCACAATGTACAAGAGCCTCTCGCTCCACCCTTGACATTGCGGTAGGACAAGTTACAATAATTCTTCGTATTCTTCTTGGTATGGACGGCTTTCCAAACCCACTACGATTAGACCTGTATTCCTCGCTATTAATTTGTATACGAGCTTGCACTAACATTTCCAAGAAAGAGAATGTCATTAAAGACCGTCTGGAATAGTGGTACGAGCTGCCACTTTCTCCGGACAGATCTATACTTCCGTCACTTTTCAACTGATTTGTTATTCCACGAAGATTCAAAATGTGGTCGTCCTTTTCACCTTTGAGAACAAGAAATTTCCATTCTTCTTTATTTGGTCTCCAATCCCACAAATATCTCTTTGGACTTGAATAGGTTGACAAAGATTCCATATCATCTGCAGTGTTTGTGGCCAAATGGATAAGTGTGTTGGCTTCTTGTCCTAAACGAACCAAACTCGGATGAACAAATTGTTTGCTGTCTTTAATGCCAAAACTTCCAAAGTCAACTTTACGAAAAGCCAAACGCATATCGAAAGGTTCGTTATGTTTGTTGATTACAAGTGAATTATTCGTATTTTTAACAAGATTTGTATAGTCAATAAGTTCAAGCTGCCTTACTTGATTAAAATTGGTATTATCTTCTATTAAAAGTGCTGTTGTACGTGAGTTTCCTATATCAACAACCATATCAACATCCTTTATTTCGACATCGGTATCCTTGTAAAGTTTAACCTTGGGGAATAGATCCTTTTGAGCAAGATAGTTGATTAAGAATATGTATGATGCGATATACGACATTTTTCTCACGTTCGCACCTCTTAATTGAGATACACGTTGAACATTAGGATGAACCAAGTGCAACAAATAGTCATCAATATAACTCCAATTGTTATTAGGAGAACAATAGTCCATCAAATAGAACTCATTACTACATAGTTCGAAATCCATTTCGCTTCTAAACGCATCTGGAAAGACGGGGCATTCTTCATATTCGTCACTCTCGTAACGAGCTCTTGTATCGAATGCTAGAACTACATTGTACCATTTTATTCCCTTTTCTTCTCTTGTTGGGATTAATTTCATACGTACCCAATTTAATGGACCGAACTTAAAACGCTTGAGAGTGCGTTTAAAGAAATATGGGACTGGAAGCCAAGCATTTTCAAACTTGGAAAACTTGTTGTCTTTGTCGGAGAATGTAAGGCTAAATATATCGCCCCTTACACCTGGACAATTTTCATCTTCTATTCTCAATGGTAATATATCATCGCTTTTAAGCTCGTTGACATCAATTTCAATAGTAGGGTCACTTAAATAGCCACCTTTATGAAGTTTCTGTTTGTTATAATAATAGCACTCGTCATCTGTGCGAAGTTCGTACACAGGATCAAGTCGCCATTCCCCATTTTCAGTATCATACCATTCGTGATACCACATTTTGAACTTTTCTTGAGTATTTATCCTCAATGGAAACGTTATGATTTGAATACCAGAATTGGCTATTAAAGTATGCTCTTGCATAATAAAAATGATATTTATTCTATTGATTCTATAAATGCACTTGGTATATACGCCGTCACAACAGTCACCAAGTCATCCACCACAACTCCTACTCTCTGTTGCCCTTGCCATCTTGCAACTCTTCCTATCACTCCTTTGAACGCTCCATCTGTAACCCTTACCAATTGTCCTTTTTCGAACTTTGGCACTTCGACTAATGACACGATGGTATTGTCCGCATCGGAAGCACAGATGATTTTTAAACTATCCATCTGATAGTCAGGAACTATCATAGGAATCTTCTCTATTCTGCGACCAACGTGGACGTGTCGATAATAAAAACGAAGGAATGGGAGGTTTACGTTGTCGTAAACAAAAGATTTGAGTTGTTCTTCTGTACCGTAGGCGAAGAAGATATTTGGTAAACGAGACTCGGTAACAATTTTGCGCTTACCTTTTATAAGTTTTACAGTATCTGTAGTAGGATAGAAAGCAGTGATGCCTTTGGCTATCATGTAGTCGTATGCCTTTTTCTCTCTACCGTATGTGGTACGTAAGGCATACCAATGAGGGCTATCTTCCTCTTTTTGTGCTTTAGGCTTACTTGCTATATGGGCATTTCTGGTGGACACCCCTGTTTGTGAACTCTCGGCGGAAACTGTGCTTTGAGCTTCGGGGAGGGCGTTGGAGGTAAGTCCAGCGCAAGGAGGGTATTCACCACCCCCTGAGGTGTGTCCATCTTCTGATGTCCATTCATCGACTTTCATATCGGTGCTAACTTTTTTCTAGACAGAAATCCGTTAAATTGCGACAAAAAAAGCGTGGAACCAAAACCTATGAAATTTACAAGCCTGTTTTTGCCATAAAATGAAAACAAAAGCATAACAAGAGAAAACAAAACCGCTGTAATACAGTACTTTTTGAAGTATATTCGTTGGGAACAATATCTTAAATCATTTTAATTGCTTGCAAGTTTCTTCGGGATTATTGGGAACATTTACGGGAAATACATTATCTTTGCACCCAGAAAGCATAAAACCGACAAGAACATGAAAGCAAGCGTATATCTCAAAGAAGTAAAAGAGAGCGGAAAGACAGGCATGTCCTGCATCTGTTTCCGAGTGCGCGACAAGGAAATCGACATCAAGGTTGCTTCCGGGTTGCAGGTTGTCGATAAGTATTGGGACGGCGATGCGCTAAGGTATCGCAGGAACAGCATCGTGGACAAGAATGAGCAGAAGCGCATTCCCGAACAGATTGCCGCCATCATCGAACAGATAGAGACATCCTTTGACCGTAACAAGGCAGACGGTGACTGGCTGAGACAGGTCATTGAGGATGTGCTCTATCCGAACCTCGCGTATGAGCGTAAACATCCCAACCTGCTGACAAGACTTTCAGAGTATATCAGCCGGCATGAGGGAACAAAGCAAACCAAGGGACAGATAGAGAACCTGTACCGTAAATTGACAAGGTATGTGGCCTACAACCGTGAGATTATGGGAAACAAGGAGTTTAATCTTTTTGTCGAGACAGTCTCGTTGGAAGACATGAATGACTTCCGTGACTATGTAACCAATGAGCACCTGCTGTATCTTGAACATCCGGACTTCTACAAGGATTATATCCCTGCCCAATACAAACCGAAGGAGAAGTCAAACACAACCATCATCAACACGATGAATCTTTTCTGCGTGTTTCTCCATTGGTGCAAGAAGATGGGCTATACAAATAATGAGGCATTCCTGCAGTATGGGTGCAAAGTCCCCGTGTATGGAGATCCCTTCTACCTCTCCATTGAGGAACGTAATATCCTCTATGAGGCAGGCCTGTCTTCTGTTCCACAGCTGGAGGTCATCCGTGACATCTTTGTCTTCCACTGCTATATCGGTTGCCGGGTGGGCGACCTGTACCGCCTGACAAGGGAGAACGTGAAGGATGGCTTCGTGGAGTATATACCACAGAAGACCAAGAAATGCGAGGCAAAGACGGTCAGGGTGCCATTGCACGAGAAAGCCCTCCGAATACTCTCCAAATATGAAGGTTCCGATTCAGATAGGCTGCTGCCATTCAAACCTATCTATATATATAATAATGGTATAAGGGAACTGCTGAAGCATTGTGGGATTGACAGGATGGTGACGGTGCTTGACACCCACGGCTATAAGACAGTACAGAAACCCTTGTATGAGGTGGCATCCAGCCATACGGCACGAAAGACCTTTGTCGGCAACCTCTACAAGCAGGTTCCCGACCCCAATCTTATTGCGTCCATGTCCGGGCATGTGGAGGGGAGCCGTGCCTTTGCCCGCTACCGCAACATTGACGATGACATGAAGCGCAAACTCGTTGAAATGATAAACTAAGCAAGCATACAGACTATGAAAGTGACCGCATTTATAAGGAAGACTGCATCTAAGAACAACGTCACCGACCTTGCAAGGGTGTATTTCCGCCTGCGCGACAAGGGAGGCGTAGATATCAAGGCGGCAAGCGAGCTCTCCATCAGTCCCAACCACTGGAGTGCGGAGAAGCAGGGCTACAAATCCCGTGTGGCACTCGTCTCGGACGAGAAGCGCATGAAGTTTGACGAGGAGATACAGAACATCACACGCCTCATTACCAGGGAATACCACCGAGGAGTAGACGGCAAGTGGCTGCAAGCCTTGATTGAGGAATACCACCACCCCGGCATCAACTCCCATGCCGGGAGCAAGAGTGACGAGTACCGCTTGGTGACACAGATACAGCACTATGTTGACGAGATCATACTGGCATCGGACAGCCGCAAGCACCACCTGGCCAATATAGACAAGATTGGCAGGTACGAGCGATTCCAGAGGGAAGTGATACACCGCCGCGGATTCCAGCTCAATGTTGACACGATAACAGCAGATGACCTGCGCGACCTGAAGCGTTGGATGCAGGAAGAGCACACCTATGGCGAGCAGTTCCCTCTTTTCTACAAGGACATTCCCGAGAGCAAATACAAGTGGGAGCGTTCCGAGAACAGCATCACAGGCTGCTTCTACAGAATCCGCACCGTCATCAAATGGTGCATCAAGAAGGGCATGACCAAGAACAACCCCTTTGACCAGTACCAGATAGCCCAGCCCATGTACGGCGACCCGTTCTTCCTGAACCTGGAGGAGCGTGACAAAGTATATTATGCCGACCTTAGTGGGCTTGACCCATGCTATGCCGTATATCGTGACGTGTTCATGTTCCAGTGTCTGATAGGATGCCGTGTGAGTGACCTTAACTCGTTGACCAAGGCAAATCTCGTGGATGGGTGTATAGAGTATATTCCCCAGAAGACCAAGCACGAGCACGCCAGCACGGTGCGTGTACCTCTCAACCAAAAAGCCAAGGACATACTTGCGCGTTACACCGACCTTGATGATGCCCTGCTGCCACGCTTCACGCAGACCATGTACAACAAGATGATCAAGCGCATCCTGAAACACGTTGGCATAGACCGTATGGTTCGGACTCTGAACCCCAAGACCAGACAGGACGAGGCACGTCCGCTTTGGGAGGTCGCCACAAGCCATACCGCACGCAAGACCTTCATCGGCAACCTCTACAAGCAGGTGAAAGACCCCAATCTGATAGCATCTATGTCGGGACACTCTGAGGGAAGCCGTGCCTTTGCCCGCTACCGCAAGATAGACGATGAAATGAAGAAAGAACTTGTAAACTTGCTCGACTGACATATGACGAAAGACAAAGAAAACAGGGAAAAGTTTGAAGCGTTCAAAGCCGGAGTCCTCAAATGGAAGAACGAACACAGGGAAGAGTATAACGAGTTTGCCCGCATCATGACAAACTGTGACGAGACCTTCTATTATCAGATATTCAAGGCTGTCAGTGGTCAGATGCGGCACATCGCACGGGAATGGGAGCTGACGTGGGGCGATGATGGGGATGAGACATTTGACTCCATTTTCATACTGGTCTCCAAAGAGAACCTTCCGCAGAAGATTGAAGAAATGTTTTCCGCAGCTGTTCCTGACACTGAGAGAAAACACAGATGGATGAACATAGCCAGACGCATCATTGGCATGAAGCCGAAGATGAAGGTCCGGCTGTCCGCTCCTCTTTTGCTGAGCTGGCTGTTTTACGGAAAGAGTTTCGAAAGCATGGTGGCGATGTTGGATAAACAGATGTCAAATCCACATATAGAGCGTATTGACAGGATGAAATGCTCGCTTGCATCAAAAAGCATCATTGCCGTCAGCATAAAGGGTGGTTATCGGACGAAGGAAGATTGGGAGCGCTATTTTGCTATGGAGAAAGCCAATAAAGAGGGTGATACTGGCAAATGGGCTTTACAGGATGTGATGAAAGACATTGATGCCGGAACGGAAACAGCACCACTGCCGGAGGCAGTAAAAGAGGAGGTGCAGCAATTGACTCCAGGACGGAAGAAGTCCAAGGCATGTCCTCTTATAGACTATCTACCAGCAGACAGCGGTGAGGCTGTCATATCCTACATCCGCAGTTACATCACAACCCATCAGTCTGCCATACTGCAGGCACTGCCATATTTCGTACTGAAGGAAATGCCACTCCGACTGCCTCTTCTCAATGGAGTGGAATATGCCACTGCCATGACAAGACAGTTCCCCGATGTCAGTGAACTCCTTAGCGAGCATTCCCTCAGACAAGCTGTCGGGAAACTGGCTGGAACTGAAACACAGCTGTTGGAGAAGGGCAGCAAAAAGCAAATATGTCGGTACATCGAAAGTGATACTAACCAAAGAATACTCGAACAGCTTCGGAATGACTTGAATAATTGCCTATACAAGGCATAAATAGAAATCGGCATGCAGACTTGGTTACTTTTTATCAATTCAAAGTAACTAAGTCTGCTTTTATTTTGCGCAAATTCAGGCATAGAAACGCTACTTTATTGCAGTTTTCCATTGTCATAAATTGTCATTTTTGTCGTGACAAATAAGACAGAGCACTTTCTTTCAATCACTTACAGAATCAGCGTAATTTTGCACCGTCAAATCTTCCCCGAGGTTTGGCGGTGCCTCTTTTTTATGTGCCATTGGAAGGGAGACATCAGGGATTTCAGGTGATGGCCATTGTAGAACTCATAAAGATTATGATTATGTCAGTAAATATAGAATCCTTGGTCGAGCAGGGCGTGAACGTCAAAATAGAAGTCACTGCTGCAGACCTCAAGATGTTCGGTGAGGGAATCGCCGAACGGGCAATCATGGCATACAGGCAGGAGATAGAGAGCAAGAAGCCCCAGGAAGAGACCTACTGCAATACACGTGAGGTGAGAGAACTCCTGAATGTGTGCGACGGCACGCTCAACCTGTGGGCAAAGCGTGGCTATCTCGTACCCGTCAAGGTCGGGAACAAGAACATGTATGCCATGAGTGATGTACGCCGCATCCAGACTGGTGGCAGAAACGACACTGTAACCAACTACTGCAAAAGAAAGGAGGCATGAGCATGGGTATCGCACAGGAAATATGCAACAAGGTCATGTCGGAGGTACAGGGTATCAAGGACACAGGCTTTCCATTAGACGCTTTCCCTGAGAAGGTGCAGACCATCATCCTTGACATGGTAAGGTACGAGAACTTCAAGGTGGAGTATCTCGCACCTGCCATGCTCTCGGCGGTTTCGTCCGCTTTGGGAGGAACCTGCTATGTAAGGGTGAAAGGTCAATGGATAACCAATGCCGCACTATACTTTATCATGGTAGGCAGACCGGGACTGGGCAAGACACCGCCTCTTGAAGCAGCATTCCGCCCCATACGCAGGAACGACAATGCGAAGATGGAGAAGTTCAAGACTGACATGGCTGCCTATCAGAATGCTGCGAAGGAGAGCAAGGGCGACTGTAGCATGGAGAAGCCGGTACTGGCACGCACTCTTGTTTCAGACTTCACGCCTGAGGCCCTGCTCCTCGCCCATTACAACTCCCCTCGTGGTATCACTATTTTGGTGGATGAGATTATGGGCATGTTCAATTCCGCCAACCGCTACAATAACGGACAGCTGATAGAGCAGCTGCTAACGGCGTGGAGCGGAGGCGCACTGGATGTGGTACGTGTCAACAACCCCATACCAATCCATATCGAGCTTCCCTGCATCAATATGATAGGAACCACACAGACGAAGCGTATGGGAGAGCTGATGAAGAAGGGATATGAGGAGAACGGACTGCTTGACCGTATTCTGTTCACGCTTCCCAAGGTGCAGCAGCTTACATTTTGGACGAAGGAAGAGGACAACTCTACACACCATCGTTCTACTTCCGCCATGGAGGCATGGCAGAGCATCATCAGCAAGGTTCTCGCCCTTGACTATGAGACAGGTGAGGACGGAACAGAGCCTAACTTCCATATTATAGACATGGAGGAAGAAGCGAGGGATGAGTTTATCGCAAGTCACAATGCCACCATACAACGGACAAATGCCATAGAGGATGACAACATGATAGAGTCCCGTCCAATGAAAGCCCCCGTCCATGTGGCACGCATCGCACTTATCCTGCAGGTGTTGCGCTATGCCTGTGGCGAGAGCCACCTCCAGTTCGTGACTAAACAGGCTATGCATGGAGCTATAAGGCTGATGGAGTATTTCGAGGATTCCTATTGCAGGATAAGGGAGTATGTCGCCAAAGATGCCTGTGACGAGCCTTCAAGGGAACTGCTCTCGACGCTGAACGATTCGTTCACCACCGCGGAGGCACTTGCAGCAGGGAAGCAGCTAAGGGTGACCGACCGCACGGTGATGAACTACCTGAAAGAGCTTGCCAAGAACAGACTTATAAAGAAAATCAGGCAAGGGGGATACCAGAAGATGGTCTTTGAGACAAAAAAAACAACTTCTGAAGAATCCCGAAGTGTAAACTGCAACGAATAAGCCCCCGTTTCACATTTCAGTTTCTTCAGTTTTGCAGTTTGCAGTAGTAAGAGGAGTGAATCAACAGAGTTCAAGTTTCTGCAAAACTGAAAGAACTGAAAACTGAAATCAGAGCAATTTCTTTTCAGAAACCACTATGGAGAAGTATAAGTATCATCTTGAAAAGTACCATCCGGGCAGCAAGAAGCCTTGCCCGCAATGTGGCAGAAGAGCCTGTTTCACACGCTATGTCGATGCCAGTGGGGACTATGTCTTCCCTGAGCATGTAGGACGTTGTGACCACGAGCATAGTTGTGGCTACCATTTCACGCCAGGTGACTATTTCCGTGAGAATCCCGAAGAGTCAATATCTCTATCAAGGAAGCATGTGATTACGCCAAAGAACTCATTTGTCCCTATACAGGAGCAACCTCCATCATTCATAGAAAGAAGCATCATGGAGCAGACTCTCTCACACTATGCCATCAATCCTTTGTACACATTCCTTGCCAGATGTATGGGAAAGGAAGAAGCAGACAGGCTATGTAGCCTTTACCGGATAGGCACGTCAAGAAAATGGGGAGGTGCTGCCGTATTCTGGCAGGTGGATTACAACGGTTATGTCCGCACAGGAAAGATCATGCTTTATGATGCCATGACAGGCAAAAGGGTGAAGCTTCCCCAGCCGCACGTCAGCTGGGTACATACGGAAATGAGGCTGAAAGACTATCATCTCCGCCAGTGCTTCTTCGGTGAGCATCTTCTTCCCTTATATCCCGACAGGAAGGTGTTTGTGGTGGAGAGTGAGAAGACGGCTGTCATTGCCTCGCATTTCATGCCCGATGTGCTGTGGATAGCCACAGGCGGAAAGAACGGATGCTTCAACGAGCGTGCCATCACTGCATTGGCTGGCAGGGATGTGGTATTGATGCCCGACCTCGGAGCCACACAGGAGTGGCAGACAAGGCTTCCCATGCTCGACAAGGCCTGCCGCTCCGTATCAGTCAATGACATATTGGATACGATGGCAACGGAAGAGCAGCGAAGCCAAGGTCTGGACATAGCCGACTTCCTCCTGATGGAAGACACACCACAAATGATACTCCAAAAGATGATAGACCGCAATCCTGCTTTACAGACGCTAATCGATGAGCTAAAATTGGAACTCGTTGATGAGCCGTAATGTGGACAGCTTGCTGTCATAAGAAAAGGTATTTATAAAATGCCGTAGCTTATTAGGGCATTTTCGTCTCTTCCCCTCTGCGAGTGGCAGCGCAAAAAAGCCCCATAAGCGGACAGCCTATGGCATCCGTGGATGAAGGGACGGCATTTTATTAACGATTAAGATATTCAATTTATCACAAACAAAACAATTAAGAAAGATGAAAGAACAATATGCAGTATGCCACCTTCAGCGTGGTAGTGGCAACGACAGTGGAATGTCATGTCACATCGAGAGAAAGGATGCACAGGGCAAGACTTATGTGCCGGACAATGCCGACCGTAGCCGCACGCATCTGAACAGGGAACTGGTATCATTTCCCGATAGTGTAAGGAACAGAACTGAAGCCATACAGTACCGAATAGACCATGCCGGACTGTCACGCAAGGTCGCTGGCAACCAGTGCAAGGCTATTCGCATCATTCTTACGGGGACACACGAGCAGATGATGAAGATACAAGAAGAAGGCAGACTTGACAGGTGGATGGAAGCCAACCTCAGATGGCTGCACGAGACCTTCGGCAAAGAAAATGTTGTATCGTGTGTGCTGCACATGGACGAGAAGACTCCCCACCTGCATGCCACCATCGTACCCATCGTCCACACCGAACGACAGAGGCGTGAACGAGAGGGAGAGAAGAAGTACAACACAAAGTCTGGTCCACGGCTGTCAGCAGATGATGTGCTCAAACGTGCAAAACTTCACGAGTATCAGAATACCTATGCCGCTGCCATGAGTGAGTTCGGTTTGAAGCGTGGCATTGTCGGTTCTACTGCCAGACACATTGCCACATCCACCCACTACAAGCAGCAGATGCAACAGCTTGAGGAGAACATCGCCAACTTGCAGGAGGAGGTGGAGAAAACCAAGGAGGGCAAGAGTACATTACTCGCCATATTCGGCAAAGGAGACCTTGCCAAGGCAAGGAAAGAACTGGCAAAACTCCAGGCTCAGATTGCGAAATTGGAGGCGGAGAAAGCCTCTCTTAAACAAAAGCATGAATTTGATATCGCCAAACTGAGGAATAGCTATCAGAAGGAAATCTATGCAGCCATCAGGCGTGCGGAGATTGCAGGGCGGAAAGTTGCCGAGAAGGAGGCTGTCATTGAACGACAGAAAAACAGGATTGACGAACTTGACCGCAAGGCCAATCCACGGCGGCACCGGCTTTCATCGGGAGCGGAACTCATCGGTCATCGTTTACTTGGCAACAACCCTTATACTGTCACCCTGAAAATCTGGACAAAGGTTAAGGATATTGAGCATACCTCTGTCACCTACCTCAGCGATAGCGACAAGCGATTGCACGCCTTCAGCAATGGGGAACTGACAGAGCACGAGTTTGTCAACGCTTGTTTCAGTGCTGCCGAGCAAGTCAGCGAGATACAAGCAAATTTACTCAGTGCTGCCATTGAACTGGCAACAGGCGGTACAGCCCAACCTCATGTAGGCACTGGTGGTGGAGGTTCAACGTCTGAATTGCCGTGGAGGGACAAGGATAAATGTAAATTCACTTCCGGGCAAAAAAGAAGATGAAATTAGTGTCACCTACGTTTTATACTATCTATATACTCGGAGGGTGAAATACCCTCCTTTTTTTTGAACAACCGACTTAGATGCTGAGGATATTCAAAGCCCAGGTCATAGGCTGTGGCTGAGATTGTTTCGCCCGAAGCAAGGAGGCTTTTCGCTTTTTGGATGATGAAGTGATGGATGTAGCCCTTGGCAGAATCTCCTGTATGCCTCTTTACCATATCTCCGAAATATCCGGCTGACATGCAGAGTCGGTCGGCACAATAAGCCACAGTGGGCAGTCCTTGTTTGAACTGTTTCTCTTGGGCATAATAGTCTTCCAACACGGTGCGGAACCGCTGGAGCATATCCGCATTCTCCACCTTTCTTGTCATGAACTGCCTGTCATAGAATCGCTTGCAGTAATTCAGCAGCAGACTGATGTAATCCAGCAGTATGTTGTCCTGCATATCATCGTGCATTGCCTCCAACTCCATCTTTATCCTTTTCATGATGTCGGCGAGCAGTGCATATTCCTCTTCCGTGGTATGCAGAGCCTCATTGGCGTTGTAATCAAAGAACGTGTAATTGCGCATCTCCTTCTCCAAAGCAGTGCCGTGCAGCATGTCGGGGTGGAACAGCAAGGCCCATCCGTCAAGCTCCATCCGCTCCCCGTTGTCTTCTTTGCCTCCTATCTGTCCCGGCGCGACACAGATGACGGTGCCCCCGCTTTGATAGTCGTATTTTCCACAACCATACTTCAGGTTGACGGACAGGTGTTCGTGCATGAACACACCATACACGCCATAGTTGTTCAGACTATGGCGTATGGGCGAGAGGACTGCATAGTCAACAATTCCCACCAAGGGGTGCTGTTCCCGACCTCCAAGGTATCGGATATAGTCATTTACTGTTCTTACCTTTAGAATCTTGCTCATGGTCTTGTCGTTAAAAGTTGTCTGGCAAGTCATCACATAGCAGTTGACGAATCTCCTCTTGCGTCGGCAGATAAGTCATATATTTGGCGGCAAATATCTGATTTTCCCCTTCCGGCAACGTATATTTCACGACTGCATCGTTCTTTTCTGCACACAGGACGATGCCAACAGGAGGATTGTCTCCCGGATTCATCATCTCCCGCGTATAGTAGTTGACATACATCTGCATTTGTCCTAAATCCTGGTGGGTAAGTTCATCAATCTTAAGGTCAATCAGTACATAACATCGGGCAGGGATATTGTAGAAAACAAGGTCGATATAGAAATGCTTGTCGCCCAAAGAGATACGTTTTTGTCGGGCTACAAATGAATATCCCCGTCCCAGTTCGAGCAGAAAATGTTGCAATTTGCTGATGAGCATCTGTTCGAGGTCACCCTCAAGAAAATGCTCTCCTTGCCGTATTCCGAGAAATTCAAGGATAAACGGGTCATGTATTATCTCGCGAGGTTGCAATGTTCTTGGGGCTGTCTGCTCTATCTCTGTCTTGACGGCTTCTTTGTCGCGGCTTGCCAGCATCCTTTCATAATACATCGTGTTGATTTGACGTGCCAACTGGCGGACACTCCAGTTTGCAGCAGTGCACTCCTGAATATAGTACTCACGGGCTACTTCATTCTGCACTCTCAACAGTGCCCTCCAATGAGTCCAGGTCAATTGGCTACTCACCGAGTAGCCTTTTGGATAATAAAGGTAGAATTGTCTCATTAACTTGATGTTAGGTACCGAGAAACCACCTCCATACTCCATAGTGAGTCTTTTGGAAAGATTGGTTATCACACCTTTCCCGTATTCAGCCCTGCCTTTCCCCTGCTGCTCATATTCCACTATATATTTCCCCACCTGCCAATACGCTTTGACAATAGTAGTATTGACGGAACGTGCCACCTGCCGGCGCGTTTCGTCCAGCACATTCTTTATCTGCGCAAAGAGTGCATTGTCTTCCTCATTATGAGATAACGGCTCGCTCATATAGTCATTCTGTCTTAGTTGAACTTTTCAGATTACTTACCAAAAGGTCTTTTACGTCCACATTCAAGAGATTAGCAATCGCATTGAGGGTTTTCAAATCTGGTTGTATAGAGTTACTGCACCATTTGCTTACCGTACAACTCGATTTCCCCAATTGACCGGCAAGCCATTTCCCTGTTTTGCTATGCTCAACAAGCACTACTTTTATACGGTTGTAACTATCCATAATAATTCAAGTATTTTAATTATTATGCAAAGGTATATAATTTTTATGATAAACAAGAAGATTTTCCTGAAATATCATCAATTATTGCAGAAAACAAACATTTATCCGATTATTTGCCTGCAAAACTCCTATAAACTAATACTCGAAGGGGAAATTCTGCAAAAGTGGTATGAATCCCCCAAAAATCGACACGTCACATTTTTGAAGCAGATGTAATTTTGCATCGTCAACCGATGGAGCAGCAAGAGCAGAAGCCAAGTTTACTTGGATTATTCCGAGTCGTGACAGAGGAAGACCGATGGTCAACCGAGCGAGGAGGAGGAAGGCAAGGCCAACCGACTTTTGACGACGCTCAAAAGTAGAGCTGAGCGAGAGCAGAAGCCTGACTTGTTTGGGTTATGCTGAGTCGCGATAGCCGACGGCAAAGTCATACTATAAATAAAAGTAAAAATGGACATAAATATTAAAAATAAGAAAGAAGTATTGGATGACGAGGTGATACAATACATAGCCCACCGTCATCATGCGACTGCCAATGATGTGGTCGATAGCACTATTAAGGATGATTGTATGAAGGTCAATCTCGAAGATAATGAGAAAAACATCATTCGTGACTTGATTCGCATGTATAATAATATAAAATAAGGTATATGGACAGAAGAAGTTTCTTGAAAAGGTCTGCCGCAGGAATGGTGGTGGCAGCATGTCAATGGAGCGGTGCATCACGACTGCTTGCCAAGGACGATACTGTTTCAAAAGGCGATAAAAACGATAAATCAAACTCGGTGATTGACGACAAGTACTATCGCCACCTGATGGGACTTGGCGTGTCTCCCATTGGCTTGGGCTGCCTGCCTATGGTAGGCTATTATGGCGGAAAGTATGACAAGAACGAGATGATTGCTCTTATCCGTCGGGCATACGACAAGGGAGTGACGTTCTTCGACACGGCTGAGGTTTATGGTCCTTACACCAGTGAGCAGTGGGTGGGCGAGGCATTGCAGCCTTTCCGGGGTGAGGTGAAGATAGCCACCAAGTTTGGTTTTGGCGTGGAGGAAGGTAAACCGACATCGCTCAATAGCCGCCCCGACCATATCCGTCGTGCCGTGGAAGGGTCGCTTCGCCGCCTGCGTACTGACCACATCGACCTGCTCTATCAGCACCGTGTTGATCCCAACGTGCCCATGGAGGATGTGGCAGGTACAGTGAGTGACCTCATAGCCGAGGGCAAGGTACTGCATTTCGGTATGTCGGAAGCCAGCGCACGGAGCATCCGCAAGGCGCACCGAGAGTGTCCTGTCACTGCCGTGCAGAGCGAGTATGCCATCTGGTGGCGTGAGCCGGAGACGAAGATATTCCCCACACTGGAGGAATTAGGCATCGGTTTTGTACCCTACTGTCCGTTGGGAAGAGCTTTTCTCACCGGCACCATCGACGAGAACAGCCGTTTCCAGAAGGGCGACCGCCGTTGGAACCTTCCGCAGTTCACCCCCGAGGCATTGAAGCACAACATGCCGCTTGTGCATCTCGTCAAGAAGCACGCCGAGCGCAAGGGCATCACCATGGCGCAGTTTGCCCTCGTATGGATGCTCTCCCGCAAATCGTGGATAGTTCCCATCCCCGGCACTACAAATCCAGCTCATCTCGATGACTTCATCGGAGCAGCCAACATCCGTCTCACACCCGAAGAACTGGCTGCCTTCGACAACGACTATTCACAAATCCATCTGATGGGGCATCGCGCCGATGCTTTCACGGAAAGTCAAATAGATAAATAAAAAACATAGACGATGAAAAAGTTTTTATTACCCTTATTCTTGTTTGCAATCCTTTCCATAGCTGCCTGTGGAGATGACAAGGATGAGCCTTTAGCTCCTGTAGTTCCAGAACAACCAGGAGGAAATGATAACACTGACGATGACCCCGACACACCTACTCCAGGCGGAAATGGTCGTTATTTAGTGCTCTACGCTTCACGTACAAGCAATACTGAGCGTGTGGCTCAGCTTATTCAGTCCACACTCGACTGTGATATACTGGAGGTTGAGCCGGAAACTCCATACGATAACGATTATAACACCATGTTGGAGCGTGCGCAGAAAGAACTGGCAGACATTCGTGAAGGGATATTTCCTCCCATCAAAACATTGGTGGATAGTCTTGAGAAGTATGATATTATATTCGTCGGCTATCCAATATGGTATGGAAGTATGGCAACGCCGATGCAAACTTTTCTGCACTCTCATGCTACAAGACTTGCAGGAAAACGTATTGCTCTGTTCGCTACCAGTGGCAGCAGCGGCATATCTTCTTCTGTAAGCGAAGCACGAACCCTTTGTCCAAACGCTAAGATTATTGATGAAACATTGCTGCTGACATCATCAACACTATCACAAATGGCAAGCCGTGTCCCTGCATGGCTTGAAGAGATTGGGGCGAGTCGAGTAGAAACAGATGAAACCGACAATCTCACTCCATCCTCTATTAAAATGAATATCACCATAAATAACAGGACTATCACTGCCACAATGGAAGATAACGCGGCAACACGTGATTTGCTTTCCCGACTTCCATTGGAAGTGACACTGGATGATTTCAACAATACAACAGAGAAAATATTTCATCCTAATCCACCTCTCAACATAGATGGTGTCACCCGAGGTTTTGCACCCATTGCCGGCGACATTGCCATCTATGTGCCTTGGAATAACATCGGCATCTTCTGCAAAAACTGGTCGTACAACAACGACTTGATAAAAATCGGGCATATCGATGGGAATGGTATCGAGGTTCTTGCTGTAGAAGGGAATTTAAAGGTAAAATTTGAGCGACAATAGTATGACAATAGAAAGTTTCAAGGCATACGTCAAGACAGGAAAACCTCTTGACACGGCAGAGATTCACCAGTTGATGGAAGAGATGAGCAACGAGGCTCGTCGCGTCACCTTCCGACTGAACAGTGCCTATCATACAGCTGATGAGGTGCGCGCTTTGCTCTCCGAGCTGTTCGGCTACCGAGTGCCACAGTCGCTCCGTGTTTTTCCTCCCCTCTATGCCGATTTCGGCAAGAACATCACGGTGGGCGAAAACGTATTCATCAATGCCTGCTGCCACTTTCAGGACCATGGCGGAGTGATCATAGGTGACGGTTGTCAAATCGGACACAACGTGGTGTTCGCTACACTTAATCACGAGATGGCTGCGGAAAGACGGAGTGTCACCTATCCTGCCCCCATCGTGTTGGGCAAGAATGTATGGATAGGGTCCAACACTACCATTCTGCAAGGAGTGACCATCGGTGACAACGCCGTCATTGCGGCTGGTGCTGTGGTCAACAGAGATGTAGCGGCAAATACGGTTGTGGGCGGTGTTCCGGCACGATTCATAAAAACATTGACAAGCAATAATCATTTAAAAAACAGATAATCATGTTAGGTAATTTCACATTTCACAATCCCACGAAACTCTATTTCGGTGAGGAAGCGTTAAGCAATCTGAGTAAGGAACTGGAGCATTACGGCAAGAAGGTGATGCTGGTGTATGGAGGCGGCTCCATCAAGCGCAACGGCATTTACGATGCCGTGAAGGTTGAACTGCTGAAGGCAGGCAAAGAGGTGGTGGAACTGGGCGGCGTAATGCCCAACCCTACCATCGACAAGGTGCGCGAGGGAATACAGTTGGCAAAGGAAGAGGCTGTGGATTTGATTCTTGCCGTGGGTGGCGGCTCCACTATCGACTACTGCAAGGCTGTGGCTGGCTCTACATATCAGGAAGCAGACCCTTGGGAATATTATTTCTGCAACTGGGGCGAGATGAACTGCCGCTGGATTCCAGTGGGTTGCGTGCTCACCATGGCTGGCACAGGCTCTGAGATGGACAGTTGTTCGGTTATCTCCAATCACCATGAGAACCGCAAGAAGTTCTACTATTTCCGCAACCCCGACTTCTCCATTCTCAATCCCGCATATACCTTCACTGTGCCCCAGTATCAGACGGTAGCGGGAATCTACGACATCATGTCACACATCTTGGAACAGTATCTCTCGGGCAACGATGACAATACCTCCGACTATATCGCCGAGGGACTGATGCGCTCGCTCATCGTCAGTTCGCTTCAGGTGCTCGCCAATCCCGAGGACTATGAGGCACGCAGCAACATCATGTGGACTGCCACATGGGCATTGAACGGACTCATAGCTTGTGGCAAGCCTACCGACTGGATGGTTCACATGCTGGGACAGGCAGTGGCTGCCTATACCGATGCCACCCACGGCCACACCCTTTCAGCCGTCAGCGGTGCTTACTACCGTCTGCTCATCAGTCGCTCGAAGGATGCCGAGAGGAAGTTCTGTCGCTTGGCTGAGAATGTGTGGGGCATATCCCGTGAGGACAAGACTGAACTTGACATTGCCCTCTGCGGACTGAAGCAGATGGAAAAATGGATGCGTGAGTTGGGATTAGCGATGAACATCACCGACTGCGGTGCCGATGAGTCGATGCTGGAGGGAATGGCAGACGCTTGCCCCATCACCGAAAGCGGTTATGTGGTGCTCACCCGTGAGGATGTCATCGACGTATTGCGCAAGAGCCTAAAATAATCCTCGCGAACTATGAGATTTTTGTCAGTCATATTGTTTCTCTCCCTATTCCTGTCGTGTGGCTCACGTCAGGATGGAGAGGCACCTAAACACAACGACACAGAAATGGAAAAGAAGAATATCGGAAACGTTCTGGCACTCTATCCGAAACCGATGACAGTGGTGGGTGCAGAGGTAGAAGGCAAGGTAAACTGGCTTGTTGTGGGGCATACGGGTATCATCGGTCACGACCGGGTGCTGGTAAGTATGAGCAAAAGCCACTATACCAACCAAGGCATACGCAAGACCAAGAAACTGTCTATCAACCTTGTAAGCCGTGATATGCTCCCTAAGGCAGACTATGTGGGCAGTGTGACAGGAGCTGAGGTGGATAAGTCGGGAGCATTTGAATATCATTGGGGTGAGAATGGCACTCCTGTGATAGATGCCTCTCCACTAACGATGGAATGTAATGTCGAGGATATCTACGAGACAGAAGGTTTTGACAATTTCATCTGTTCCATTGCCAACACCTACGCTGCTCCCGAGGTTCTTGACAGTGAAGGCAAGCTCGACTACACTAAGCTGAAGCCCGTTTTGTTTGAGTTCCCTTCATATTCTTATCTTGCCACTGGTGAGGTGATAGGCAAGTGTCTCAACCTTGACAAGCAGTCTGGTATGTGCGCCAAGCAGACGATGGCGGCTGACGGCATCGTGCGTCTATCGAAGATTGAGGTCTCTCCTCAATACCTTGATGAGTATATGAAGTTTGCAGTAGAGGTGGGCGAAATATCTCTCCGCACAGAGCCGGGAGTTTTGACCATGTATGCCGTACAGGACAAAGCAAATCCAACACTTGTGACCATCCTTGAGACCTACGCCTCAAAGGAGGCATACGAGAAGCATATTGCCTCAAAGCACTTCCAGAAATACAAACAGGGCACACTGCACATGGTCAAGTCGCTGCAACTCTGCGACCAGACTCCGCTGAATCCTGCCAACAAGATTAATAACTTTATCGAGTAAATTATATGAGAAGAAAAATTTTATTCACATTATTAACATTAATGACAATCAACGTTATGGCACAGAAAAAGATAGTACAAACGGCAGGCCGCACACAACTTGGTGAGTTTGCCCCTGAGTTTGCTCACCTCAACGACGACATCCTCTTCGGAGAGGTATGGAGCCGCAACGACCTCCTCAGTCTGCGCGACCGCAGTCTCGTCACCCTCACATCGCTCATCAGCCAGGGAATGACCGACTCGTCGCTCACTTTCCACTTGCAAGAGGCGAAGAAGAACGGTATCACCCGAACAGAAATCTCTGAAATTATCACCCACATCGCTTTCTACGCCGGATGGCCCAAGGCATGGGCTGCCTTCCGTCAGGCAAAGGAGGTTTGGGCAGAAGAAAACTCTGCCGATGATGCTAAGGCACACTTCCAACAAGAGATGATATTCCCCATCGGTGAACCTAACTCGGCATATGCCCAGTATTTCAAGGGCAACAGTTATTTGGCCCGCATTTCAAGCGAACAGGTTCCTGTTGCCAATGTCACCTTCGAACCCGGTTGCCGCAACAACTGGCACATCCATCGTGCCACAAAAGGTGGTGGACAGATGCTCATCGGAGTGGCTGGTCGCGGCTGGTATCAGGAAGAGGGCAAACCTGCTCAGGAAATACTTCCCGGCACAGTCATCCATATCCCAGCCAATGTAAAGCACTGGCACGGAGCAGCCGCCGACAGTTGGTTTGCCCATCTCGCCTTCGAGATTCCTGGTGAGAATGCTTCCAATGAGTGGTTGGAGCCAGTCGGTGATGACGAATATAATAAGGTCAACGCAAGATGAAACGAATAAAAATCATATTATTGGCAGTCATAGCAATAGTAGCCGCTTCTGCATGTTCACAAAGTAAATCAAAGGACAATATGGAAAAGAAAAACGTATTAGTAGTTTATTTCTCAGCCACAGGCACCACAAAACATGCGGCTGAGCAGTTGGCAAGAATCACCCGGGCAGACATCTGTGAGATAGTGCCGGTACAACCATATACAAGTGCCGACCTCGACTGGAACGACAAAAGTTCGCGCAGTTCCCTTGAGATGGCAAATCCACAGGCACGTCCTGCAATCAAGTCCATCGGTATTGACCTCAAAAAATACGACTGCATCTTCCTCGGCTATCCCATTTGGGGGGACCTTGCCCCAAGAGTCGTCAATACGTTCATCGAAAGTAATGATATGACAGGCAAAACCATCATCCCATTTGCCACATCGGGCGGCAGCAGCATCACTGGCAGTGTGTCAGCATTGAAGAAGGTCTATCCCGCACTGAAGTGGAAGGAGGGACGCCTGCTGAACAGTACAGAAGAGAAAAGCATCAAGGCGTGGATAGACAAAATAGAGTATTAACAAAACTATTTCATCTTATGAAAGCAAGAGTATTTTTCATAATGGTGGCATTGTTTGCTGCCATCACCACGAATGCCAAGACATTGGTGGTTTACTACAGTTTTACAAACAACGTGCATACCATCGTCAGCGACCTCAGCACGCAGATAGATGCCGACGTGATACGCATTGAGCCAGCCGAGAAAGGCATTGACTATGCGGCAAATAATTATGCGGCAGGCAGTGCCTTGATTTCTGCAATACGCAACAATCCCGACGATGCTGCGTCCTATCCTACCATTGACCCCGTGGAAGTAAATATCGCTGACTATGACATGGTAATTGTGGCTGCTCCGCTGTGGTGGAGCCAAATGGCAGCGCCATTGCAGACCTTCCTGTTCCAACATGGAGAGGAGATGGCAGGCAAGCACATCGCCCTGATTGTATCAAGTGCAAGCAGCGGCATTAGCGGAGTGGTGGCAGATGCAAAACGCCTCATTCCCGAGGGCAATTTCCTTGAGCCAAATCTCTGGATTCGCTCGTCGCAGGTGTCCAATCGCCACAGCATGATTGAGCAATGGTTGAAGGACATCAACTACACCAACATCACCTCCGCCATCACTGCCCTGGACAGGGATGGAGAGGAGGAAGTGCTTGCCACCTATAACATAGGCGGTCAAAGAACGGCTGATGGTCAGAGCATGACCGGCATCAGAATAACACGGCACCGGAAAGCGGGAAAGATCTATTCAAAAAAATCTATTGTAAAATAAACCTTATGAGACATTTACTGTTTATCGGTGGTATCGGCATACAGGAAGTGCTGCTGATAGCCTTGGTCGTACTACTTTTCTTTGGGGGCAAGAAGATTCCTGAACTGATGAAAGGCATAGGCAAAGGCGTACGGTCGTTCAAGGAAGGTATCAATGAAGCCACAGAAGAACTGAAGGAGCCTGTGCGTGCAGAGAAGATCCATGATGAAAACAGTCACCAATGAGCAGATGAGTTTCTGGGAACATCTTGACGAGTTGCGAAGCATGCTGATAAAGATAATCCTTGTAACTATTGTCTGCGGCATGGTGGCATTCCTGTTCAAGGACGAATTGTTTGCCGTGGTGCTTGCTCCAAGACATTTTGGTTTCGTCACTTATCACTGGATGTCAGCCGTAAGCACTTTGTTTGGCGAGGCGGCTACAGAACATTTCGAGGTGCAACTCATCAACACTGGTCTGGCCGAGCAGTTCATCATTCATGTAAAGGTGGCGGTGTGCGCAGGCATCCTGTGCGCATCGCCCTACATCCTTTATCAGGTGTTCCGTTTTGTCTCGCCTGCACTATACAAGAAAGAACGTCTGTATGCAATCGCCATTGTGGGCAGCGGCTATGCAATGTTCTTCCTGGGTGTGCTGGTGAGTTATCTGCTCATTTTCCCTCTCACATTCCGTTTCCTCGGGACATACCAAGTAAGCGGAGAAGTGACGAACATGATAACTTTGCAATCCTACATCAGCACATTGGTGGTAATGAGTCTCACGATGGGCATAGTGTTCGAAATGCCTGTCCTTGCATGGCTGTTTGGCAGAATGGGATTACTATCAGCGAAATTCATGCGCACTTATCGCAAGCATGCTGTCATAGCCATCCTTGTCATTGCAGCCGTCATCACGCCCACGTCAGATGTATTCACATTGCTGCTCGTGTCAATCCCGATGTATCTGCTTTATGAAACGAGTGTTGCTGTTGTAGCAATCACTGGAAGAAAACAACGGTTATAGTCAAACCATTATAGTCAACGGCAATATCTATCAGTTTGTATGGCATATAAGGTTTACATATATATAATAGCTTCAAAGTCGAGAGTAATGCAAAGTAACCTTCCCTGATAATATAAACGAATGTTAATTCACGACTTTGGGATTAATACGGCCTCCCTATACTTCATATTGGATAAGACAAGTACTAAATAAAGCCACAAAGTATGATGATAAACACTGGGACATATTTGGTATCAACACGTTTATTAAATATGTATTTACTCCTAAATATCAGTAAGTTAAATGTATAATTTAGGTTCAAGCGTGGAATCGTCCTGTTGTCTATTCCACGAACTGAGGCTCTTCCAACTGCCTATCAAAGTTGAACAGACAACGTCAGAGCCCACGCCGATATGAAAATCACTACCGTAAAGAGACCTATATAATACATTAGACTGCGCCAAAATGGTACAATCTATGCTTACAGGTCTCCACGGGATTGATATAATCACACCCGGGACATCTACCGTTG
>ERZ773202.483-NODE-483-length-36733-cov-11.690605_pt1 | contig 36733 bp, 28 predicted proteins | sample MGYA00580998_ERZ773202 | MGnify/ENA primary metagenome ERZ773202 (study PRJEB29015, sample SAMEA2737803) | human gut metagenome | biome: human gut; feature: human-associated habitat; material: faeces | place: China | collected 2012 ...
GCTCTTCCGATCTCTCCATCTTTCAAGCAGATAGATAATTTCTATCTGCTTTTTTGTTATAAAACGATTTTTGTATAGTCTTCGTTTGCGCTAACTTGCATACATTAACGGAATACAAGGAGTATGATGGCTGCTACCTTGGGTACTATGCACAGTGGTTCTTCTGGTTCTTCTTTGTTCTTGGTATCGTCATTTTCGGCTTGATTATCTTCCTGCTACTCGATAGCCATTACCACTGGTCAAATTAATATAATGTTCCCAATATGGCTTGTGGGATTCATTTGGGGAACAACAACCCCACTGACAATCGGCATTTCTGCTGAAAATCAGTGGGTCTGCTTATTCTGTTGTCAATCTTGATAAGATGAATTATGCTTTCTTGCCATAGTTTAAAACAAAATCTTCAGCCACCATACTGATGAAGGTGTCTTCCTCCTCGAATTTATATCTTAGATTTGGCAGAGGAATAATCTCGGCATGTTTGCGAATTGCAGACATCTTAAATGCCAGAGGTGACTTTGATTCAGTGAAGTCGATGAACTTTTGTGTTTGAACCAGAATATCAAGCAGATTATCTGACTCTGCTTTTTCTTCTATCTCATATACCATGTAATAGTTATGGTGTGGCTCATAACCATTACTACGTGGCAATTCTTCTTTTGACAGCAAATATGGAGTTACAGGTTTCACTGCATATATGAATGTACCTAATTCCTTATTGTGAAGAATAAGGTAATTGGCATTCATTTCGGCTTCGCTCATCTTGACATACTTACTGCGCCTTTGTGCACGGATATTATATATCATATTTGTACGAATCCAATTCAGCTGTTCTATTGACCTATAATAACCAACAAGAGCATACTCTTCACTTGGCACAATTCCAAACTGATAGCCATCTTCTGAATTTGGCAAGAGTTCATATTCGCCATTGCTTCTTGTTGATATTTCATATTCAGTCTTAGGTAGATACACACGCCTGTTCGGGCTTCTATAATAGTCCTCACCCAGTCTGATATTAACAACCTTATATAGTTGGTCTTTCCCTTTGCCAGGTATTACAAGAATGTTGTCTTCAACGTCAACATGAGCATCTTTTGTTTCGTCATATGTATAACTCTTGCCATTTCCATCGGGCTGTGTTCTACGTTCAGCATAGACCAAGACTCTATCTTTCGATGTATCTTCAAAAGAGAATACTTTGCCTGTTATCTTACGATAATGCCTTTCGATGAACTCACCAATAGAATACTCTGGGATGAGAATCTGATAAAAGACGAACTGGCCGTTGAGGTACTTCAAGATTCCTTCACGGAACCTTTTCCTTACTTCACGTTTCCAGATGGCTTTATCGTAACTCTTATTTCTCGCATACATTTTTAGGATATAAAGGAAATTTACATCATAATGCAACGTGAAATAAGAATTGCGGTCAAACAATCTTTCCCAGAAGAAATAGCTTTCATGAACATTGTTGCCATCCCCAAGGTTAGATGGAGCAAAATCCTGTTTGTCATAACTTAGGTCTTCATCCACTAAGGCACTTATAAAGAAATTAGGAATGACATTATATCCCTCAGTTACCTCGTCAAAGAGAGGAATATCCTTATATTTCTTTGCCTTATCTATGTCTTTCTCTAACAAGTCATGAAGAAGATCCATGTGCCACTGAATGACATTCCTTGCATATGTGAATTGTTTCGGCACATCATGACCACGGAGTTCTTTATCCCTTCTATAATATTTTGAATCTGCTATATTATAGATGTCGTGAGATAGTATTGATTCAGACCTATCTTCAAGATTTTCAAGAAGGTATTTATAAGTATATAGATGGTCAATGCGTTTGTCATCACCACTGACCTTCAAACCTTCAGGAAGGTTCTTGTCGCCAACAAGTTCGTCTATCATTCCTTCAAAGACAGTCTCAAACTTATGTACAAGAAGGTAATCTTTCTTGTTACTATTAGCTTTTAGACTGTCAGACTTATCAAAGAACGCATAGCAGAGATTCCAAAGCAAGATAGCATCATCACTATAATACTTGTAGCGAATCTTATGTAGTCGAGTTTTACCTTGACTCTTTAGATAGCTCTTGAACATAGCCCCTTTTATCAACTTATAACCTGGTTGGTTGGCAATTGGGAATCCATATTCTTCGTGCATATAATCAAGAATACTGTAGTAAATTATTAACAATTCCTCGTCAAAATTTACCACTCTTGTCTTGTTTATAGTATTCAAGTAGATAGGACTATCATCTTGAACAACTGCTTGTGTTCGAGCAATAGTTTTCTGCCAGCTTACCTTGTTGAATCCCGAATGAGCAATCTTTATGGCGAATGTGATAAAGTCTTTATGAGTTCTCTGGAAGTTAAGTAGGCTTAGTAATATATCAACAAAGGTTGCGTCTTTCTTTTTGCCACTCTGACCAACTTGTAAGGAGGTCATAACACCATTGGCAATATCATCCTCATCTCCCTTTTTAGGTTGATGTCTGAGATTCAGCCTATAAAGGCTTACTGCACGATAAATCCAAGTAACAAACCCATAAATGAAATTATATACTTGTTGCTTGCTAAGTTTACCGCCCTCAACTACAAGGTCTTCTTTCTTCCAATCTTTGTAGTTGAAATCTATAATGTCTTCAGGATTAAGTCCAAAAGCTTTTCCTTCAGAGTCAAGAAGAACTTTAGGAAGAATAAAAACAAGATCCCCCTTTGAGCCATCTCTGTTTTCTATATCTTTATTAAAGAAATATCCTACATAACGGAGCTGTTGTTTTTCTTTTTCTTTATCAAGTTTAGACAACAGGAAATCACCGAGAACATTTTCTATGCTCTCGGTCTTGTAGCCATATTCCTCAAAAAGAACTTTCATTATTCTATGTCTGTTTATTGGGTTGAAGAATTTATGCCATCACTTTCGGTGCTATTTGGAGCAGGTTCAACCACAGGGGTTGTAATAGAAGGAGTAACAATTTCTTCTACAAGTGATGATTCTCCTTCTTTTACTAGTGTCTCAAAAAAATACTTCAAGGTCTTGACATTTATTGTCTTACCATCCTCGTTATAGAACTCTGCAAATAGTACTTCTTTATCATCACTGCTTTTACAACATTTTGCATCAAATGCATAGTCCTTAAATACATCATTCCATAAATAGAATATCACCTTATCCACAAAATACTTTGCTGTGATCAAATCTTCTTTCTCATCAGCCTCATGATTAGAGTTGACAAAATCATTTGGCTGGCAGAAGAAATATCCTAACTGCTTATCTTCTGAAGTGGTAAGATCAGATATAATAGCATTAATTCGTTTTAAGAATTGCCACCAATCAATATATTTGTATTTGTTATCAAGTTTTATCTTCCAATTTAGTTTGACACCTTTTTCAATAACACCTTCAACAATTGGCATATACTGCCACTCCCAACGACGTTTGAAAGCACTATCCATAGGGAAGAGTGATTGGTCGCTTGTGTTCATTGTCGCCAAAAGACTTAGATTCTTTGGCAAAGTCAGTATTATACCATTTTTAATGTCCTCAAAAGCCGTATCGTAATGATTAGCATAATATTTGTCAATATCCTCGATTTGGTCTTCATTGTATATGCTGTCGATATTGGCAAACTCCCCTTTGAGATAGTTTTGCATATCGATGTCTGCTTCAATCGGATACTTTGACAAGCCAGTTCTTTCTCTATCTAAAAGTTGGAAAATATCACCAAAAATCTGTGCGCAATTTCCTCGATTGATTTCTTCAATGACTAATGCTACATTATGCTCTGGATGCTTCCATGCTTCAATATAAGCTCTGAGGAAAGATTGAGGACGAAAAACATATATAATCTTTTCACCATTCCAGATAGGTTTGTAAGTTCCCACAAAGGAAGAATAGTCAGAGTCAGGATGGAAGGTTGTACGGAAAGTGTAGTTTTTGCTAAACGTACCGTTGCCAGTCATTAGTTTGATTTCATTTGACTTTCCAGTTCCTGGAGCACCATAATAGATGCGTTGGAGCGGATCTATTATAATCTTAGATCTTTGAGGGAAGTTTGCTGCTTTTAGTCCTTTAAGAAAACGAACAAAAGCTTGAATGTTTTTGTTTGATTTTCCTGCAGCTAATTTTGTCTCAAAATCCGAACTGTCAATTTTATATCCCTCCTTCTTCGCAAGCATTACTGCAGGATAGGCATTAATTGCAAAATAATATGGTTCGTTCGTAAGCGATGTTGAAAAATCCTTTAATCGCTCTGTTCTCAATATTAGAGTATCATCTTGTAATTCAATATCCTGTGATATGGTCTTTTTATATTGCGAAACAGTGTTGACAAAATCAGATAAATTTGAAATAGAAGTACCAAAGTCTTCGTTTCGATTGAAAATATCTATGTATTTAAAACCTATAATATTTGAACCAATAATATTGCAAATAGCAGAGTTCGCTAAGCTGTCAACCATACAGTTTACAATTATTACTGGCTTATCACAAATAGTATAGGACTCACTAGTTTGCTGTCCATTGATAAGATTAGATATAAAACCAAAAATCTGCTGAGACAAGAAACCGCTTCGGGTACCCAACTTTGGCGGAATTATACAAACATTATATTGCTTATTAAGGAACTCGTCAAGAATGACACCAATATAGGTATCTGTATCTTGCAACGTATGATAAGCGATTGAACTTAGGTTCAAATTCTTATCAAACTGGTTTAACCTACTTAGAATTTCTCTTGTAAAATCATCAATACTGTTATAACCTTTTTTGGCTAATGCATCAATGACGTCTTGCTTTTCGAGTATCTTTTTGAACTCGTCAGTTAATATAAAAGTTGCCATTATTTTATATTTGTTACTATTATTTCATTTTTTGCGTATCTCCAACCTGATAGCCCCATTTCAACTATCGAGAAATTATTAGTCTTTGCCCAATCAATTAACTGAACATTTGTCTTTCCTTTATGTTCCTTTACATTTGACAATATAAAGTAATAGTTATGATCGCTAAGATTTGACAATATCTGGTACAACGACGTTTCGTGATCATTTGACCAGCCGTCAAGACCACGTTTTCCATCATTATAGGCTGCTTTTGTTATTAAATAAGGTGGGTCAAAATAGAATAGTGTATCTTTTGGGAAAGCCAAATAATCTATTTCTCGATAATCCCTATTTGACAGCTCAAAAGTTGATGTTTTGGGAATAAAATTCAATATTCTATTTCTCAAATCATCGCTATATCCAGCAACCCCTATTGGTGTGTTATACTTTTGTTTGCTATTAAACCTAATATAATTTTGAAAAGAATACATATGTAATACAAATAGATTTAATGGTGTTCGTTCTACTGTATTATAGCATTCCCTTAAAGCCAAATATGCAGATTCAAGTGATTTACCTAGACCAAAGCGCTCTATACAATTCTCGACTTCAGCGGTAAGTTGCTGTTTTTCTGGAGTAAGCAACCATTCGATGATTTGATAGACATATGGGTTAATGTCATTATATATCACACGATTCAATGCAACCACATTTACTCCCATGTTAAATGCACCTCCCATCACATCGACAAAGGTATCAATGTGCTTAGGAAAATACTTTTGTATAGCAGTAAACATTCTATCTTTGCTTCCTGCATAATTCAACGGAGATTTTATCACTGACAAGTCCTTCTCGAAATAGACAAGGACTTCCTTCAGTTTTTCGCCATTACGTTTGTTGCTGGAGCGATGGTTCTGATATTCTTGATATTCAACATTTTCAACATGTACGACTCCATTTTTTGCAAACAACTTTGCAAGTTCAACAAGTTCATCTAAAGGTACTACCCCCTGATTGCTGTAGCTCATTAGTATATGGTTGAATTGTGCTTGCCTAAACAAATCTTCAAATTCATCCTTTGCTTTTTTTGCATAACAGTAATTGGAGACACAATCACCCTTGTCTCGTTTACCTCCAACGCCTTTAATAAGAGGTTGGTCGTTACGAGCTATTGTTTCAAGGATATTATATGCCGATGCGTACTGGGTTACAGTATAAGGAGGGTCAAGATATAATATATCCCCATTCAATTCCCTAATTAGTTCATTGCTGTTCTTGTTGTATATAACATTATCTTTTAGTTCTTGGCAATTTATAATATCTATTGGCTCAATAATAAAATCTTTTAAGGCTCTATTATCCCAAAATTTGAAAAAAGCTTCATAGGTACCAGAAGTATTGGAATAACGAGTTACACAATCTAGCAATGAAGCTTTAAGATAAAAGTATTCATTATCTGATATAAGATCTCTATCATGAAGTCCCTCAATAGCGAATCTAATTCCATCTATTTTTATGGCATTAGATTCAGTAAAAAACAATCTATTGCCAACAGGTGAATAATTGTGATAGATAAAGAAGTTATTATCAGGGATATATGTTTGAGTGTTTAACCAATCAAACACATTCTGATTGTATTCTCTTACAAATCTCTCAAAGGTTGGTGTGCCTGTGTTGTGCAATTTCGCCTTGGAGAAAACGTATGAGTAATACATAAAATCGTTTGCAATAATTTTATATTGCCCCTTAAAATAGTCAGATACAGAAGCTGTTCCTGCAAATAAATCACAGAAACTATCTCCTACAATACCATACTTGTTTATCGTATTGCGGATAAAATCAAGAAGCTTTATTTTTGATCCTAAATATCTCATCAATTTGTTGTGTTTGATTAAATATTATTTCGTTGACCATAAAAGATCCTTCACATCAACTTCAAGAACTTCTGCAATCTTTTTAAGTGTAGGTAAATCTGGCTGTGAACTGTTAGTACACCATTTGGAAACAGTGGCTGGGTTCTTTCCCAACTCACCTGCTAACCAACTATTAGTCCTTTTCTTTTCGGCAAGGACAACTTTGAGTCTATTTATATCTTCCATTTTACAAGTTATTGCGTTCAACGCAAAATTAATCATTCTTGATTTAATAACGATGAAAATTAAAAATTATTGTGTAATTTCTGGTGAATTTACTATATAATGCCACTTTTCAAGGTCATTTTGCCCAGTAAAAGTCGCAATCAAATCATTATTCAAAGCTGATTGTTGAAACGTTAATGAGGTTCATCTTTGTACATTTTGCACCCTAAGGAGTGCACTACTAAATGAAAGAAAATGCAAATTTCCGTTCGTTTCCGTGTTAAGATATGTTAAGCAGATATTTTCATTTTGGGGTTTTTGAAATTTTTGTTTCTAGTTTGTTTCTTTTGGTTGTTTTGGCTTTCGGGGAGTATTGATTATCAATACATTACAATTTGGAAGCAGATTCTCAAGAAGAAGATCATGATGGTTTTTGGCGCATGTATCTTCCTCGCTGTTGCAGAGCCCACAGGGCTCAATCCGCTTGAAATAGCAGGTAACATTGTGTCATTAAGTGTCATTTGTCATTTTCAAAACTAAAAGAGGTGGTCCAGAAATACTATCAATAACTTGAAGTTCTTAAACATTGTGAACTCGCTGCGCCCACAATCATTAAGAGGAAATTAAACGAAAATAGGAGGAAAACGAAGCCGTTTTCCTCCTATTTGATTTATACCTATTTATTTTATTGGAATGTAGCGAACTTGCAGTTGGTGAGTTTAACACCGTCGCCAGCATCGATGTCTTTATCCTTCTGGGTTGAAATCTTAGTCGCGAACCTTACTTGCCAGTAGGCATAAAAATATGATTCCGCAGATAGCAGATAGAAACCCTGTAATTATGTATAGGGCTATAAAGCTATGGGAGTGATTGCCATAGCAATAAGCTCGGGTGCTCCAATAGCATATAATGGCGAACAATAGGGATAATATAGCTAATGTGCGAATTAACCCCTTGTAACGTTTCTTTTTGCCCTTCTGCTCTTTGTTAGTCTTTATATCCATATTCTTGTTGAAAAATAGTAAAACGCTGCGAATATAGCAAAAAAAAGTAGTCATTCTAACAAAAACTTGTTTTTTTTACGCAATAGATAGTTTATATTTGCCAAAAGGATTATATTTGCAAACGGAATGATGTTGTGTGACATCTGTAATGCATTAATGAGAATATACTTCGCTTAAACAATATATATATACTTCACATTAATATTATTTTATTCAGATTCACATAAACATTTATATTATGAAAAAATCAATCTTTTTAATCGTAGCAAGCTTGGCTCTTGCTCCCATCTCGTTTGGGAATAAAGCTATAGCGCAGACGTTCGAGAAGTTGTTCGAAGGGGATTCCTATGTTCCCTATCTTTATGCCGATATCAATGATGACGGCAAGCAGGAGTATGTCTTGTACGGCAAGTGGCGCACCCTTGCAGGTAAGGAACTCTATTCTTTTCCCGAAGGTTCCGCAATTTGGCCAAGCGCAATGTTGTATCTCACAGCCAATCCTGTACCAGGTTTTGTCATTACCGCCAACGACTATGAAGATATCCGCGGTGATGTCATCTTTATTAAGGATGGCAAGTATGTAATTTCAAATGTATATTCAAAGGCATACAATGGTGAAAGCTCTCTTTTTGGTGCCACTTGGGCAGATATCAATCTGGATGGACGCATGGACATGCTGTACTGGAAGAAGGAGAGATTTGGCAATACTACCATTTATTATCCCTATGTGAAGATGATGTGTGCCGACGGAACGTTTGTTGAGAAGCCTCTGGAGCTGGTGACCGACATGGACGAACTGCAGGGGGCAATGGATGCAACAGGCGGCAACGGCACTTTCTCGGTGAGCAACAACGCTTCCTTCTCGGGTTTTTGCTCGGGCAAGGGTGCCAGCTTACCTGTTGGAAATATAAACGTGGTTGACCTCAACCAGGATGGTTATCCTGACTTCATCGATGAAAAAGGCTTCTCATATCTGTCGCTGGGCGACGGTCGCTACTATCTGGCATCGATAGCTGCGAAGAAGCTGCGTTTTGGTGATGTCAATGGCGATGGACTGACTGATTTGCTCGTATATGATGGTAACGAGCTGAAGCTGAAGTTGAATACCGGACAGGGATTCCAGGATATGTCGTTGCTCAGCAACAGAAGTCTGCGTGATGTGTATATGCTGGATTGTGACGGCGACGGACATTTGGATATCTTGGCTGCTGTCACTGCTGAGGATGCCAGCTTTTTGGCTTTCTTCCGCAATCAGGGCAACGGCAAGTTCAAGCGCATCGTGAGGAGCTTCGAGAAGTCTGTGTACTGGGAAGCCCCATATTTCATCAATAATAACGGACTGCCAAGCATGGTTTCATACGCTGATGGCGACCTCATGTGCTGGAACTGGGATGCATCGTTCAATGTAGAAAAGGTGACATTAACTTCCGGGGTAAAACTTCCGCAAGGGTACTCACTCCTGGATATGGATGGTGACGGCAAGATAGACGTACCTTGCGAAAGAGGATATCAAGAGTACGGCATATTCCATTGCAAGGTGGAGAAAGCCAATACTCCTCCTAACAAGATGCAGGCACCAAAGCTCCTGCTTGACAAATCTACAGGCATGCTGCGTGCAGAGTGGGAGCATGGAACAGATGCCGAAAACTCAGCTGGCGACCTCAGCTATGAGTTCGAAATCACTTCGCCAAACGGTGAATATCTGTTCCGCACCTTCACCAAGAGCCTCTTCACACTGGCTTCGGCAGGCAGTTGGGGTACGAGTAGCGTGCAGGCTCGTGTGCGTGCCATTGATGGCTGTGGCATGAAAGGCAAGTGGAGCGATGTGGCAAAGCAGGACGGTATCCTTGCCGTACCTTCTGTGGCTCTGAGCTGCCACCACAATGCCAGCACGGGCGATACCATCTTTGTGCGTGAACTGGGCGGCATGGAATGTGAGATGAAAGCTATGCCAGATGGTCGTTTGGTTACTGCTAAAGACGGACGAAAGGGTTTCGTGTTTGCTTTGCATGGAACCAAGAAGATAGAGTTTACCGCTAAGGATGGTATAACCATAAGCCGCCAGATAGAGGTGCAGCCAGTGCGTGTGGAATCGGCAGTAGGAAAATTCGGAATTATGAACACTCCGAATTTCTGTTTTGATTTTGCCCAGTTGGGCACGCTGCAGGCTTTAACATCTGATGGTTATTATAAATGGAATGACTATAAGTATGAGAAGCAGCCTGTGTTTGACTTCTCTGATGGTGTCTATTACACTTTTGTCTATGATGCCAATATGGATGGTCTGCCTGATCCTGCCCATGCCGATGGTTATCAGAATTATACATTGAAGGTTGCTGTCAATCAGGGCGATGGCGACTTCTTGAAGAGTAGCGTTTCGTGTGAATTGCCTGGCTCAGGATATATGTATGATGACCGTGTAGATATCAACAATGATGGTCTTATGGAGTGCAGCTTTATGGACAATAATGGTCTCTATAGAATCGATATGAATGAATGTCTGGTCAAGACGGACTATATGGATTTGGGAGATCAATCAAAGATTATCGATCTTTACCTTAAAGCATGTGCCGATTTTGACCGCGACGGACGTTTGGATATTCCTAGTAGGGTGAAGGTCGGAAATGATTATTATGAAGGTATCCTATATAATGAGGGTAATGGCCGCTGGACATTTAAGCCTGTATCATCATGTCGTTCGGATATGTATACTTATGATGTAGATGGTGATGGATATGTTGATTTGGTGTTGAATAATAATGGTCTCAGCTATTATAGTAAGGTTTTACGCAATTTAGGCAACCGCGAGTTTGCTGAGCTGGAGGATCTTGATGGATATTTGCTGAAGATGGATATAGACCAGGATGGATTGGCTGACCTTCAACAGTTCAAAGATGGGTCAATCATTGTGAGCAATCATGGTTCGCCTGTTCTTGTCCCATTCACGAGGTACGATTTGTACGGCTCAGACTTTGTTGATATCAATAATGATGGCGTGCCTGATTGCTCGTTTAATGGAGCCCTCATGAGAATTGCCAACAACAATACAGCACCTACAGCCCCAACCACATTGATAGCCGCTCAGACTGCAGATGAGGTGATAATCAGCTGGGATGGCGCTACAGACAAGGAGAGCACCACAAGCCAGTTGCGCTACAACATCAGTATCAAGGAAAAGGGTGCTACAGGAGATGGCGCATACATCTGGTCGCCACTAAATGCTACTAACGACAAGGCACGCATGAGCCTCGTACGTGGCATTCCTACCTATTATCGTCAGGCTACCAAGTTACCAATGCCTATCAACCGTTTCCAGGCTGGTAAGACCTATGAGATATGTGTGCAGGCTATAGACCCATGGTATGCAAGCTCGCCATTCTCAAAGGTGATTGAGTTTACACCGCAAGCCGAGTGCCACATCACGCTTCCTGCCAAGGCTGGAGTGGATGAATATGTAGCTTATCGCACGGTGAGCAACGTGCTGGGGTCGCTCAGTATCAGACAGGCTGAGGGTATGGATTTGTCAAAGAATGGCTATATAAAGTGGAACACACCAGGCGTGAAGACTGTGGTGACCACCAACACCAACTCAATGATAAAGAGCACCACGCAGATTTTGATTGTGGATAAGCCAAACCTTGATGTGCAGATTCCTGCACGAGCTTTGGCTGGTCAGACTTTGGTGCTGGATATGCCTGAGTGTATGCGCAATGAGGGAGCAAAGGTATCGGTGACATCTGATGAGGCGAAGGTTGCATACGATGCTAACACCAATAAGGCTGTTGTAACTCTACCTGAGCAGGATGGCAACTGTCAGCTTACTATCACCTATGCCGACGAGGTATGGCAGAAGGCTATTACTCGCAACTATAATATTAATGTGGTGGGTAAAAACTGGACTCCACAGATAGCACAGGTGAAGGTGGCTGATGGTCATAGCGTAATTCAATGGGATGAGCAGAATTTGCCTGCTCCAGAACTCTTTACTGGCATGGTGAACATTTATCGTGAGAGCGATATTGCCGACTCGTACGACCTTATTGCACAGGTGCCAATGAGCCAAGGTAAGTATGTGGACGAGCAGAGCCATTCGGAGGTATGTAGTTATCGTTATCAGATGACTCTTTCTACTACCTATGGAGTAGAAACATTACCAAGCAAGGTACATGCTACCATGCATGTGTTGGCAAATCACGGCTTGGGCAATGATATCAATATTAGATGGACTCCTTATGAGGGAACAACCGTTGCTCAGTATGTGGTGTATGCTGGTACAAGTCCTGACAATATGCAAATCGTAGATCGCTTGTCTGGCTATGCTCGCAGCTATGTACACCATCGCAATAGCGATGCTACTACATATTATGCTGTAGGTTTTGTAGCTAAATCTGAACTAAGCGCAAAGGCTAAGGCTAAAACTATAGCCAACGACGAAATTGTTTCGAATATCATCAGTAGTGCTGACGCTTATAGTGTTAATGCAGTGCAGTCTATCGAAATTGCTACACGCGAGGAAGAAGCTACGTTTACTCAGGAGCGCTTGACGCTACATTTGCTTGCTTATGTAACTCCTTCACAGGCTTCTATCGGCAAGGTGGAGTGGTCGTTGCTCGCTGGTGAGTCGTTGGTTAATCTGTCTGACGACGGTGTAATGCAGTTGATTCCTGGCACAACGGGTGGCGAAGTTATAGTACAGGCTAAGGCTATCGATGGTTCTGGCATTACTGCTACACGCACATTCGCTGTACCACAAGTGTCGGGTGTGGAAAGTGTGGAAACTAATGCCGAAGGTGTTAAGATAAGTGCGATGCTGGGCGGTGTGATGCTGACAGGCATTACTAATCCAACAGATGTGCTTGTGACAACTGCTAATGGTACTGTTGTTTATCGTTCTATTCTTGCTGCCGACCACCATATAGCTCTTGGCAATGGACTTTACATTGTAAGAGCTGGCAATAGAGTTTGCAAGGTGATGGTGAGATGATGATATATTGAAACGCAAAGTATCCTATATTCTTCGATTGTTCAACTTGGGATGAACAAATCGAGAATATAGGATACTTTTTTTATTTGTAGCTTTTATTGGAATGTAGCGAACTTGCAGTTGGTGAGTTTCACACCGTCGCCAGCATCGATGTCTTTATCCTTCTGGGTGTAGAAGAAGGTGGAGTTGTCGATGGTGATGTTTTTGAGGCAGGTGTAGCCAGGGAGACCGTGAGCGCTGATAGCTGTTTTTGCTCCACGACATACGATATTGTTGATATGGATGTCGTTCCACTCTGGCACGTATTCTACATTTTGTGGGATTACGGTTTTTCCATTGTCTGACTTCACGCTGTAGCTCTTGTCGGCATAGGTGCATTCGAAGATGATAGCTTCGTCTTTGATGTCGGTCATGATGATGTCGCTAACGTAGATGCCTTCTGTTTTGCCACCTCTGCCAATACCGCTCTTGAAGCGGAGACCGGTGTCGGTGCCTGAGAAGAGGTTGTGACGAACCACGATATTCTTCATGCCGTTAGAGAATTCTGAACCAATGACGAAGCCACCATGTGCATGGTATACGGTGTTGTTCTGGATAAGGATGTCTTCGCATGGTCCGTCGGCAGCATTCTTTTTGCCTACTCCGCCTTTCATGCAAATGCCGTCGTCGCCTGCGTCAATGGTGTTGTTTACGATGAGCACTTTCTTGCAGCAGCTGATGTCAAGGGCGTCGCCATTTTGTGCGTTCCAAGGACAGCGGATGGTGGTGCCGTCGACGATGACGTTGGTGCAGCAAGTAGGGATGAGATGGAAGCGAGGTGAGTTTTGGATGGTAATGCCACTAATGAGCACTCGGTCGCAGTCGGTGAGGCGGATGAGGTGGGCTCTGAGACACTCTTGGGCTTCTGGGGTGTCGGCGAGGTTGTCGAAATGTTTTAGATTGAATGGGAACCACAGTTGTCCGCCATCGGTTTCGGTGCCGCCCATAGATTTATATTCTTTCCATTCTACGTCGCTAACCTTATAGCGCTTTACTGGTCGCCACATGGCTCCGTTGCCGTCGATGGTGCCTTCGCCTGTGATGCTGATGTTGGTGCGCTTGCTTGCAGAGATGAGTGGTGAGGTTTTTTCTGCTTTCACTCCGTTAGAGACTTTGAAATGCTGTGAGCGGTCGGGAGTGGCCATGATAACAGCATTTTTCTCGATATGGAGGTCGATGTTGCTTTTGAGCGAGATGAGGCCTGTGAGCCATACGCCAGCAGGGACGATGAGGTGGCCTCCACCTTTTTTGTCGAGAGCCTTGATGGCTTTGTCGAAGGCTTGAGTGTTGAGGGTGATTCCATCGCCTACGCCTCCGAAGTCTTTAAGGTTTACACTATAGTCTGGGATTACTGCTACTTCAGGTTGCTGCATTTTTACGGGCATGTTCTGATAGTAGGTGCCGTAGTCGGCAGCATAAGCCGCTATGCTAAGGAGCATAGTTACGGCAAGGGTCATGATTTTCTTCATGTTGTGAGAAATTGTTTGTTTTGTAGAATTTGTTTTAGTGAGGGTTTGATTACTTGCTACAAAAGTAGTTTAATAATATAAGGATAGCAAATGATTTATGTTTTTTTAGAGAGAAGTGGGTTTTGTTAAGGGAAGAGTGAAGAACGAAGAGTGAAGAATTTAAGTGAAGAGTGAAGAACGAAGAGTGAAGAATCCGATGGAAGGGAAGAGTGAAGAATCCGATGGAAGTAAAGAACGAGAGCTAAAAAAAGAGTGAAGAATCTTTTAGCTTGTTAAGCATTTTGATTCTTCACTCTTCACTCTTCGTTCTTCACTCTTCGTTCTTCACTCTTCGTTTTTCACTTACTTCACGATACCCTTTTCGAGATATTCGGCAAGGTTGGTGCGAACTTTCTCGGCGGCACCGTCGGAAGCTACTTTAGCCATGTCGCTGTCTACCATGATGTTGACAAGCTCTTGGAATGGGGTCTTTGATGGGTTCCAGCCCAACTTAGCCTTGGCCTTAGTAGGATCACCCCAGAGGTTTACTACGTCGGTAGGACGATAGAAGTCTGGGCTAACCTCGATGAGTACATTGCCAGTGGCTTTGTCGATACCCTTCTCGTTCATGCCTTCGCCCTGGAATTCGAGTTCGATGCCTACGCGCTTGAAAGCATAGTAGCAGAACTCGCGCACGCTGTGCTGTTCACCTGTAGCAATGACGAAGTCTTCTGGCTTGTCTTGCTGAAGGATGAGCCACATACACTCTACATAGTCTTTAGCATAGCCCCAGTCGCGGAGTGACGAAAGGTTGCCAAGATAGAGCTTGTCTTGTTTGCCCTGCTTGATGCGTGCGGCAGCGAGAGTGATTTTGCGGGTAACGAATGTTTCGCCACGGCGCTCGCTCTCGTGGTTGAAGAGGATGCCCGAGCAGCAATACATGTCGTAAGCCTCGCGATATTCTTTTACTATCCAGAAGCCATACTGCTTGGCAACAGCGTATGGGCTGTAAGGGTGGAAAGGTGTGTTCTCGTTTTGTGGCACTTCCTCTACCTTGCCATAGAGCTCGGAGGTGGAAGCCTGATAGATGCGGCAAGAGTCTTTGAGACCAAGCTGGCGCACAGCCTCGAGGATGCGCAATACGCCTACTGCATCGACGTCGGCAGTGAACTCAGGAGAGTCAAAGCTGACCTGCACGTGGCTCTGAGCAGCGAGGTTGTAGATTTCTGTTGGACGGACTTTGCCGATAACGCCAAGGATGCTCATAGAGTCACCCAAGTCGGCATAGTGGAGGTGGAAGTGTGGTGTACCTTCAAGGTGTGCGATACGCTCGCGATAGTCGACTGAAGAACGACGGATTGTGCCGTGGACTTCGTATCCTTTTTCCAAAAGGAATTCTGCCAGGTAAGAACCATCCTGACCCGTGATACCTGTAATAAGAGCTACTTTATTTTCCATGTTTTTTAGGGTTTTCTTGGTTATTGCTTATGAATAGTTTGAATTATTATTTTACTTCTGCTTCGATTTTGTTTTTTATTCCCTTCATGTCTATGAGGAATGCTTTGGCAGAGCCAAACTTCAGGAACATGTCGAGACGCACAGGCACGTGGTTGTCGTCGTCGGTGACATAGAAGTCGACGATGCGCTTGTATTTACCGTCTTCGAGTTCCATATACGATAGTTGCAGACATCTGTATTTGTGATGGTTGTCAGCCTTGATAGTGGTTTTGCCTTGGTAGCGGAGCTTAGCAGGGCTGAGGCCATTGCCATCGGCGATGGTGATGTTGACATCGTGACCTTTCTTCCAACCTGTAGGGTTGAAGGAGCGAGCACGCAAGAAGATGCTCAGCATATCGTAGACGCAATCGTTGAGAGTGCGATTTTGCCATTTGTTTTCGCCCTTGTGGGTGAGGCGATGCTGCTTGAGGTGGACTTTGCCATTTGGATAGTTGTAGAATACCTCATCGACGGTGTATCGGTCGCCCTCGCGAGCACCCTTGCGGAAGTAGAGGGGAGCAAGGTTGAGTGTGTTGTAGCAAAGGAGGGTGTCGCGCAATACAAACCAATTGTCAACCTTGTTGTTGCCACGAGTGATAAGGCTCGCACGATAAGCTTCCTTGCCGTTGCGTTTGCTCTGTACGGTGTACATAGAAGCTGTTCCAGCCTTTACCCACACGAATTTCCAGTTGTAGTAGAGGTTGTATGTGAGAAACTCGCCCGACTTGAAGGCTGTGTTTCTGAATGTGCACTGTGCCATAGCCTTTTGGCTAAACAGCATGGCAGCAATAACGAGAAATAGGATTCTAACGTGCTTCATACATTATTATATATTAATACATTATAATACTTTAGGAACATATTGAATGCCGAGGCTCTTGGCTCTGTCGAGGTTGCGAGACTTCACGGTCTTCTTCTTGTCGGCCTTTTGCTTTGTGATTTGCGAAGGTTTCTGAGAGGAGAGCGAGCGAGCTGTTGGTGTCCATGTTTCAGAGAAATCCCAGTTGGCTTTGCATTGGATTGCCTCGTGGTAATAGTAAACCGGCTCTGGCTGGCGACCTTCGGCAAAGACACCTGTGTCCCACATGCCATTGTTGTTTTCGTCGACATAGAGGCGGAGATAGTAGGTGCCTGGTGCAACATAATAGAACTGTACGTTGCCATCGGTGGTCTTTACCTCTTTCACTGGATTGTCGGAGGTGTTGAGGAGTTGGCAAACCACATTCTTGCCTTCCATGCCATTGATAGTGAACATGATGGTGGCGTATTGGTTGAGGTCTTTAACCTTCAGACCCTGTTTGCTTGGACCAGCACAGGTGCCATAGATATCTTCGAAGACCAGGGAGTCGAGCTCTAAGCTATATTCGTAGCCCGGTTTCCATTCGGCTCGGAAGGTGTAGAGGAGAGGAGTGTTTTGGTCGAACTTAAACTTCTCTTCATACCATAGCGAATCCTTTGGCGGTTTGGAATAGAGATGCATCTTGTCGAGATGGAAATGCTTGAGCGGAGTGTTGAAAGCGAACTCCACATTCTTGTCGGGGTCGAGGTCGGTGCCTTTGACGGAGTATTTCAGCAGTTCTATTGGCGGAATACTGTCGTAGGGTTCTCCCTTTCGCTTCTTCTTGTCTTGCGCCTTATGCCATTTTTCCAAATCCTTGAGCTTAGCCTTGAGTCGCTTTTCGTAAGGAATCTTGGCGAATAGCTGTATGGTGTCGACGCCCTCGACGAGATTGCCCAGGGTGTCTGTGACGAGATGGCGAAGCTCAAGCTCCAGTGAATCGCAATTGACCAAGGCTGTGTCGTTGAGCCAATAAGTTATGGTGTCGCGCTTAGCAGAAGCATCGATGGTGAAGGTGGAGTCGGTGATGTTGAAGTTGAGCCCCTTGAGCTTTGGCAGCGAGTCGGAGCCATAGCTATAGAAGAGCGAGAAGCGGTTGGCATCTGGGCGCTCGCTCTTGAGGAATATGCGGTCGGTGTTGATCTCGTTGAAAGCCAAAAGGCAGACATCGTCGGGCAAAAAGTGAGTATAGTCGACGCGCTTTACCACGTCGATATGCAGAGTGTCGCGCCAAAGAGTGTCTTGGCGAACATCGGCTTTGAACGAAGGAATGATGGTGTCGGTAGAGAAAGCGAGCATCTCAGCCTTTTGGTTGAAGAGATAGTTGCCATCCATATCCTGCAGAGCGTAGATACGATAGCTGCCAGGAGCAATACCCTTGATGACGAAATGACCTTGGCTATCTGTGCGCGACACACGAAGCATAGGCTTGGTGGAGAAAGCGCTGTCGGCAAGGTCGGCATAAAGACCCACGAGGATGCCCTTGACAGGTTCGAGATTGTCGGCAGCAAGCACGGAGCCTGCTACTTCCAAGGTGTCGATGACATTGCCCGTAGAGAAGCAATAAGTGTAGTTGCCCATTGGGTTGCCCTCGTTGTTGTCGGAAATGGCATCAGAGAAGTCGATGGTGTAGGTGGTGTTTGCCTTCAGCGAGTCGAGGAGCGAGATGGCGATGCGTTTGCCCTGCGCCTTGATTTCAGGAGCCTCTATCTGAGGTGGCGACACCACGACCTTTTCGGTAGGGTTGTCGACCTTGATAAATTCGTCGAAATTGATGTACACCTTTTTGGCGTTGACATTAGTAGCCTTCTCGCTTGGCGAAGCACCAACAACCCTTGGAGGAGTTTCATCATACCATCCTCCGTCAGGGTTGCCCATTCTTGCACACGAGGCTACAACAAAGGCAACGACAATGATTGCGAATATCTTAAGTAATGTTCCTTTAGGACTTATTTTCATGAGTTCATCATTTCGAGAATTTCATCTATGTTGCGACGAGAATTGCTGAGGCGTGGCACCTTGTGCTGTCCGCCGAGCTTTCCTTTCGACTTTAGCCACTCGTTGAAGATTCCTGTTGGAGCCTTTACGACCTCAAGATGCTGGAGAGTGATGTCGTGGAAACGCTTAGCCTCGTAGTCGCTATTTAGCTCCTGAAGCTTGCGGTCGAGGAGAGTGGCAAACTCGTCGAGGTTGGTTGGCTCGTGAGAGAATTCGATGAGCCATTGGTGGCGACACTTGGCATTGTCGTCCATATAAACAGGTGCGGCAGTATATTCCAACACCTCGGCGCCAGTCTGTTGGCAGGCGTAAGCCAAGCCCTTTTCGGCATTGTCTTGCACGAGCTCTTCGCCAAAGGCATTGATGAAATATTTGGTACGACCAGTGATTACAAACTTGTAAGGGTTGCGACTGGTGAAGCTAACGGTGTCGCCAATGATGTAGCGCCACAGACCACACGAGGTAGAAATGACCATGGCGTAGTTTTTGCCGAGCTCGATGCCTGAGAGAGGGACGATGGTTGGATTGTCGGTGCCAAACTCATCCATAGGAATAAACTCGTAGAAAACATCGTAGTCGACCATTAGCAACATCGACTTGTCGGTAGGATCGTCCTGAATGCCGAAGAAGCCTTCGCTGGCATTGTAGGTCTCCATATAGTGCATGTCGCTCTTGGTGATGAGTTTTTCGTATTGGCTACGATAAGGAGTGAAGGCAATGCCACCATGGAAGAAGACCTCAAGGTTTGGCCACACCTCTTGGAGATGCTTTTTGCCTGTAATCTCCATAATGCGAACCAATACGCTGAGCATCCATGAAGGAACGCCAGAGATATTGGTGACATTCTTGTTGAGAGTTTCGTGGGCTATGCGGTCGCGCTTAACCTCGAAGTCGCTCAACAGAGCAGTCTGCTTGCAAGGAACTCTGACAAGGTTGGCAAAAGGATTGATATTCTCGATGAGAATGGCACTAAGGTCGCCAACCAAAGAGCCTGGCAAATTGTAGTTAGGCGAATGGCTGCCACCAAGGATTAAAGATCTGCCATCGAAGAGACGGCTGTTGGGATTGTTTCTGAGATACAGAGCCACAACATCCTTTCCGCCCTGATAGTGAATGCGCTGCAAACCATCGTGAGAAACAGGAATAAACTTGCTCTTGTCGTTGGTTGTGCCCGACGACTTAGCGTACCATTTCACCGAACCAGGCCAAAGTATGTCGCTTTCGCCATGGCGCATTCTGTCGATGTCGCCCTTGAGCTCTTCGTAGGTGTTGAGAGGCACATTCTTGGCGAAGTCGTCATAGCTATGTATGGTTTTGAAAAGATGGTTGCGTCCGTATTCCGTTGATGCAGCGGTGTTTACGAGATATTTCAATACCTCGTCTTGCATTTTCTCGGCTCCGTTTTGATAATGCTGGAGCTCCTTTTGCCTTGGCACAAACAGTTTGCCGGCTATGCTTGTTATACTCATTGTCTATTGTTGCTTATTTTGGCAATGTGCCTAATAACACATATTAAGGTGCAAAATTAAACCAAAAAACTGATAATGAAGAATTATTTAGCATTATTAACGAAGAGGGGGAGGAAGTGAAGAGGGAAGAGGGAAGAGTGAAGAATCCGATGGAAGTGAAGAGGGAAGAGAGGGGAGCGAGGGTAAGTGCGACAACCGAGTTGTCGCAAACTCGACCCGCAGGGCACGGTTCCCTATTTCCTCTTCCCTTAAATTCTTCGTTCTTCACTCTTCGTTCTTCCCTCTTCACTCTTCACTTAAATTCTTCCCTCTTCACCAAAAAAGCCTCCAGCTATCCGAGGATGGAGCTGGAGGCTTAATAATAATCTATATAAAAATATCTTTGCAGAAATATTAGTATATTACTTTACATAAACGATAGCCAAGCGGTTTGAGGTTGTGCCCTGTACGCCCTCGCCAGTAGCCTCGTCAACAATGACGCCACGGCTCTTGAGATAGTCGGCAACAGAGTTGGCACGGCTCTGAGAAATCTTGTCGTTGATTTCCTTAGAACCCTCTGGAGAAGCTGTACCAACAACCTGTACGTGCTTGCCCTTAGCAATAGCGTTGAGAGCAACCTTTGCCTCCTTGGTAAGAGTGGTCTTTCCCTGAGCGAAGGTTACGAATACGAGGTTCTCAACCTTTACTTCGCGAGTGATGTTGTTGTCCTTAACAACCTCCTTGACTACTTCCTTAACAACCTCCTTAGGTTTCTTAGCCAACTCGCTGCGCAAATCGTTGATCTGAGCATTCAAAGCGTCAATCTCTGACTGGTCGCGAAGCTTAGCGATAGTGAAGTTGTGGGTGCCGTTAGAGTTGCCAAACTTATAGTTGAGACCGATGGTTCCCTTGAGGGTAGAATAGTTGCTGCTGTATTCAACCTCTGTGCGACCCTTTTCGTGGATGTTCCAGTTGATAGAAGGCTCTACATAGAGCTGCCATTCTTTCTGGCTACCGAAGTTGTATGCGAGGTCAATACCAAACTTCGAAGTTACTACATTTGCTTTCCATGCATCAGAAGGATGGCCAAAGGTATGACCCCATCCCAAACCGAATACAGGGATAACTTCGAAGCAACGAGGTTCGCCATTATAGCCACCAATCCAGTTGAGCACGTTGAGAGTTCCTAACAAAGATACGTTTGTTGAGTTAACGAAAGTCTTTGCTTCGTTGCTATGATGTAAATTCTTGAAGTTGAAATTGCCTTCTAAAGCCAAACCTACTACTGGAGTGAACCAACGACCTACGCGGAAACCAATGCTTGGAGTGATGTCCTTAAAGCGAGAGTGGTCGCCTGCGCCTAATGATGAAAGGCGAGTAACGGTAGACAAGCCACCATTGACACCAACGTAGATGTTGTCTGTAGTTTTACTTTCTGTAACTGTTTGAGCATTTGCCGATACAGCCATTACTGCAGCAGCAAACATTAAAATAAACTTTTTCATTTTTTCTAGTAATAAAAACGTGTTTATAAAAAAACTTGTGTATTATGTTTACGGGTGCAAAGATAGGTAAAAGAAATATAACCACAAAGAGAATAGAGAAAAACTATTTACTTTGTGCGAAAAACAGTATAAAAAAATGGTAGACCACTTAGGTCTACCATTTACTTACGAGCATGAAAGGAGTTGTCTTTCCTGCTAATAGGTTTGTATTGGAATCGTTGTCGAGATAAACTCCGCCAAGTACGAGCTGCATCTGCATAACCTTTTGAGTAGCCGAATGCAGACCAAAAGAATAGCCATTAGAACTGAAGTAGGCTGAAACCTTGTGGGCACTTCCACCATAGATGACATTATAAACCACAGGCATAGGAAAAAGAATGTAGCCTATTACAGGAGTGATTTGGTAGAATCCGATCTTAGCCTTAAGAGTTGCTCCTGAAGCCTGAGAGAGAGCTGTTTTGACGTCGCCTTCTGGTAAATCTTTGGCAATGAGCTTAGCAGGGAAGCTGTAGACAACGAGAGTGGTGTCGGCAGCATTTACTTGCCAATCAATATCCAAGGTGTCAGTCTTGTCGGTAGCGATGATTGGATTCTGTGATTCGTAAATCAAATCGCCAGAGTAACTGCCGCGAATAGAATTAAGACATTGGCGAGCCTCTTCGTTTGTTAATCCTGTTTTTCCGCCATCATCATCTAAGCATGATGCGAATAAGAATGCAGAAAAGCAGCATAGTAAAAAAGCAAGGAACTTTGTTTTCTTCATTGTAGTTAATATTGTGTTTTTTATTTTGTCGCCTATATTATATATAAATAGGTGTAATTTTTAATCTTTAGATTATCCTTGTGAGCACACTCTCTATATGGTCGGCTACGGTTTCTGGTTCGATGGAGTTTAGACAAGCGTAGTCGCCACGAAGGCAAGGCTTGTTGCCATAGATGCTGCAAGGACGGCATGGTAAATCCACCTGTACGGTGTCTGCCTCCTTTTGTCCCCAACCCATGAAACCGGCGAAAGGATGGGTGGCGCCCCAGATGCTAACCACAGGACACCCCACGAGCGATGCCATGTGCATATTGGAGCTGTCCATAGATACCATCACGTCGAGATGGCTCATCAATGTAAGCTCATTGCGCAATCCGCCAAGATTGGCAGAAGCATTGATGCTATTTGGATATTTCTCGACCAAAGAGTTGATGATGTCCATCTCTGACTGACCGCCTCCGAAGAAGAATATTCTGCATGATGGATGACGGCGACTGATGATGTCGACCACCTGCTCCATCTTTCCGATAGGATAAATCTTTCCTTGGTGAGCAGCAAACGGTGCTATTCCTATCCATTGCTGGAAAGCCTTTTTTTCGCCTATTGCCTCAGAGAGCAAGCGGAGGTTGCCGCCCTCTTTAGGGAATATAGACGTGAAGTTCATCTTGATAGGATAGCCCAATTTAGCAAACACGTCGGCATAGTTCTGGAACGACGTAGGCTGTTGGCGGAACACCTTGTTGTTTTCTGCTATCAGCTGACGTTTGCCATCGCGATGTTTGTCGATGTGTGCCACTTTGTATCGGTCGATGTTGAATCTCATTCGGAGATAGTCAGACCTGATGACATTGTGAAGGTCGGCCACAGCAGTGAAATTCTTTGCTGTGAGCCTACGGTATAGGGAATTCAATCCCTTGATACCCTTGTATTCGCCCTTGATGTCGGCTCCCATGAAACTTACGTTGGGAGCTAAGTCTTGGAAGAATGGCTGTGCAGAGGGACGGCTAAGCATGGTGATGCGGACATGAGGATACTGCTGAGCCAATGAATAAACCACAGGCACAGTCATTGCCACATCACCTATTGCAGAGAACCTTATTATGAGAATGTGTTCTGTTTTCACTTTTTGTTGTTGTAGAGAACAGGATTAGTAGAAGGGTCGTTGTACATCTTCATCTGTCGGTACACCTTCATATATTTTCTGCCGGCAGCAATGTCTTCGAGCAGTTGGTCGATAGCTGTGCCAAGGTCTACCTGCTGTTCGAGCAGCACGTTGAGCTTAGTTTGGCATTTCTGTCTGTGCTCGTCGCTGGCGTCGGTACGCTCTGCCTGCTCCTTCATGTGGTAAATCTTTAGAGCAAGAATCGACAATCGGTCGATAGCCCAAGCAGGGCTCTCCGTATTGATGCGTGCATCAGGCAACACATTAACGTCGGAATACTTCTGGCGGAAGTAAGAGTCGATTTGTTCTACCAAGTCAGTACGATCCTGGTTGCTGCGGTCGATACGTCTCTTTAGAGCAAGCGCTTCGATAGGGTCGATGTGTGGGTCGCGGATGATGTCCTCGAAATGCCACTGCACGGTGTCTATCCAGCACTTGAGATACAATCTATTCTCAATAGAATCTCTTTCGTAAGGGTTGTTGATAGGGGTATCGATATTATCAGTAACGTGATAATCTCGAATGGCCTGGTTGAAGACCTGATTGCATAGTTCTACAAATGACATGATTATTTAGTGTAAAATTAGATTTGTATTTAAAGGTTTCTACAGTTTTTTAGCTTCACGGCAAGATTATTTTTTTAGTATTGCCGTATAGCGCTCTATATTTTGCAAAGATAGTGCAAACGAGTGCAATGAAAGTTTGCTTTCAGATTGCCGAGTGCAGCCTATCTTCTGCAAAGATAAGGAGAAAATATGAAATGACCAACTAAAAGTATACAAAAAATCATCTAAAACATGCACAAAGGTATGGTGTGTGTGCAAACAAGTGGTCTTTTTTATAGAAATTATTTGCAAATATCAAATAAAATTCGTTCCTTTGCAACCGTTTTTTAATTAGAATTTTCATTTAACCACTTAAAAATTACAATTATGTCAGAAATTGAAAGCAAAGTAAATGCAATTATCGTTGATAAACTTGGTGTAGAGGCTTCAGAGGTTAAGCCAGAAGCAAGCTTCACAAACGACCTTGGTGCAGACTCTTTGGATACAGTAGAGCTCATCATGGAATTTGAGAAGGAATTCGGTATCTCTATTCCAGACGATAAGGCTGAGACAATCCAGACTGTAGGTGACGCTATCTCTTACATCGAGGCTAACGCTAAGTAATATTACGTCTTGATGGAATTAAAGAGAGTAGTAGTAACAGGTCTCGGTGCCGTAACTCCGTTAGGAAATACTCCTGAGGAGACTTGGGAAAGCCTCCTTGCTGGTAAGAGCGGTGCTGCGCCTATTACCCATTTCGACGCTTCATTGTTCAAGACTCAGTTTGCATGCGAGGTTAAGAACCTTAACATCAATGACTACATTGATCGCAAGGAAGCACGCAAGCTCGACCGTTACACTCAGCTGGCAATGATTTCTGCTATGCAGGGTGTAAAGGATTCAGGACTCGATTTAGAGAAAGAAGACTTGAACCGCATTGGAGTTATCTACGGTGTGGGAATTGGTGGTATTAAGACTTTCGAGGATGAGGTTTCATATTATGGTGCTCATCCTGAGAATGGTCCTAAGTTCAACCCATTCTTCATCCCTAAGATGATTGCCGATATTGCATCTGGTCAGATTAGCATTCATTTCGGCTTCCATGGTCCTAACTACACAACAACAAGTGCATGTGCTTCTTCAACCAACGCTTTGGCTGCTGCATTCAACCATATCCGTTTGGGTAAGGCTAATGTAATCGTTTCGGGTGGTGCTGAGGCAGCTATCTGTGCATGTGGTGTTGGTGGTTTCAATGCCATGAAGGCTCTTTCTACCCGCAATGATGATCCTGAGCACGCAAGCCGTCCATTCAGCGCAAGTCGCGATGGATTTATTATGGGTGAGGGTGCTGGCTGTATCATCCTTGAGGAACTTGAGCATGCTAAGGCTCGTGGTGCTAAGATCTATGCTGAGATGGTTGGCGAAGGCGAAAGCGCTGACGCTTATCACATCACAGCTTCTCACCCAGAGGGCCTTGGTGCAAGGCTCGTTATGCAGAATGCACTCGAAGACGCAGGCTTGAAGCCAGAGGATATTGACTACATCAATGTACACGGTACATCTACACACGTAGGCGACATCTCTGAGGCTAAGGCTATTAAGGACGTATTCGGCGACGCTGCTTACAAGCTCAACATCAGCTCTACAAAGAGTATGACAGGTCACCTTCTTGGTGCTGCTGGTGCAGTAGAGGCTATGGTCTGCATCCTTTCTGTAAAGAACGATATTGTACCTCCAACTATCAACCATGAGGAGGACGACCAGGATCCTGAGATTGACTATAATTTGAACTTTACGTTCAACAAGGCTCAGAAGCGTGAGGTGCGTGCTGCATTGAGCAACACCTTCGGTTTTGGTGGTCATAACGCATGCGTTGTTTTCAAGAAGTATGCTGAATAATATCATTGATAGAATAAGGCTCCCTTTCCGTAAGGAGAAGGAGCTTTATTCTTCTTTATACGACATCATCGGTTTCTATCCACACGACATCAGTTTCTACAAGCTTGCTTTGATGCACAAAAGCGTTATGCGACGCAATGCAAAGGGTAAGCCAGTAAACAATGAGCGACTGGAGTTTCTCGGCGATGCTATTCTCGACGCTATTGTCGGTGATATCGTTTATCAACATTTTCCGGGCAAACGTGAAGGATTTCTTACCAACACACGAAGCAAACTCGTACAGAGAGACACTTTGAACAAGCTTGCCCAGGAAATGGGAATCAACCAGCTTATATTAAGCTCGGGCCATACGTCGTCACACAACAGTTATATGGGCGGCAACGCATTTGAGGCATTGGTGGGTGCAATATACCTCGACCAGGGCTACAATGCTTGCATGCGCTTTATGAATAAGCGCATTTTGGCTCAAATGATAAACATCGACAAGGTTGCCTACAAAGAGGTAAACTTCAAGAGTAAGCTCATAGAATGGAGCCAGAAAAACAAGGTTCGTCTCAGCTACGAGCAGGTGTTGCAGGAAAAGGATAAGAATGGCAACCCAATCTTTGAGTTCAAGGTTGTGCTCGAAGGTGTTGAGGGCTGCGCAGGTAGAGGCTTTAGCAAGAAAGAGAGCCAGCAGCTTGCCAGCAAGCTTACGCTCGACAAGCTAAAGAAGAAACCACAATTCATCGACGAGGTGTTTGCAGCAAAGGCAAACCGCACAAAGATGGAGGAGGAACCAGTACAGGCAATTCCTGATACTGAGGTGAAACAAGATTTCTTGATCACTAAGTTGGAACCAGCTACAGAGTCGCCTGCCACTATAGCAAAGGAAGAGAAACCAACAGAAGTTGCAATGCCGACAATAAAGAGTGCACAGACTTCTGACGAAGAATTTGATTTGAGCGACATATCTGCAAAGCCACAATCGCGCGAAGACATTATTGCCGCCGCCGAAGAAATGGCTTTTGCTGAAGCTGAATAAAATATCGGCTATAAATGAAAAAAGGTAAGAAAGATGAGGATAATCCCCACTTTCCTACCTTTTTTACTTTTTATCCTTTTTACCTATTATTATTTTCTACTATTATTATTTTTTTTTACCCTTTTACCTTTTCCCTATCTCGTATCTAAATCCTATATTCAGATTAAAGTTGAGCGGTTTTTCTTTGTAGATGGTGTTGAGCGACGAGTTGTCGTCGAAGAAATAGCTCAAGCCAGGCTCTGCATAGATGCCAATGTTGTCGGCAATCTTAAACTGTAAGCCTACGGCAGCATTAGCAGACAGCTGTAATGGGCGTGAGTGGATGTTCTGCTGCTCAGTCTTCTTTACATTGCCTTCTATCACGAAGTCTTTGCTCGTTTTGCCATTTACGCATTGTTCGGCAAGAATGCCAGTTGCAGCATAGAGGTCGAAGGCGCCATACGATAAAGCCTTGTATTTCAGACTTAGCGGAATACCTACGTAGTCGAGATTCTGACTGCCCGAGATGAAGTTTGTAGATGTTCCATCTTTCATGTCAGACGACAAACGAGTGTAGCTGACACCACTCTCGAGACTTAGCCTGTCAGAGAGAGCATAAGCAATGTTTAAGCCTATGCGCACAGGAAGATGGTGTTTGTATTCAGTCTTCACCTCTTGTCCCTGGTTGTAGATGCCAATGCCGAGCATCGGACTTCCCTCCCAATCATAGCCATCAGAACCGGTAGCAACAATGAGGTCGCCAATAGAACGAGTGTTAACCGATGTGCCAGCAAGTCCTGTAGCGCTTGTTCCGATTTGCCATTTCGATGTACGGCTGTTGGCTTTCCGCACATTGTTGAAATCTTCTTTAGCCCAGAGGTCTTTATAATTCTCGTTGTGGGCAGATTCCTTTTGGCTTTTGGCTTTTGGCTTCTCTTTGTTGGCAGTTTTCTCTTCGTTGGCTGTTGCTGTGGCAATATTGTTGTAGTTCGCTGTGCTCTGTGATTCAGCAGTTGCTACGTTTTCAGGAGCGTTGTTTATGCTTTGCTCACCATTTGCATCTCCATTTACTTCTCTATGTGCTGCAAGAAGCTTTTGCGTGTTTTTTATAGTATTATCTTCAGTATCTTTGCCGATAGATGAATTGTTATCTATATCTAAATCTTTATTATCACTAATTGGATTGCTATATTGTTGTTTTGTTACTGTTTCTTGTGATGCTGAATTATCGGCAAGAGTAGGAGTAGTATCATCAGAGTTGTAGAAATAAAAACCAACAACGAAAGCCAAGCATGCAGCCACGGCAATACCTACAGCACGCTGAAATCTATGCTGGAAGATGGTTGCGCCCTTGGTGGTCTGCTTGTTGTCACCATTTGCTTCGCCCATGCTCTTAGGGCCTATTCCTTTAGAGCTTATTTCCTTAGAGCCCATTTCCTTAGAGATATTATCCCACAAGCCCTCAGGAGCATCTATCTCGTAGTTGCCCATGCGGTCGTGAATATCTTTTTGCCAGTTGTTGCTCATATTCAAATGGTGTTGATGGTTTTATATTGATTGATTTTTTTGGCGAGAATCGCCTTAGCCTTATGTAGTTGTGAAGCCGAAGTGTTGACCTTTATTCCGAGCAGTTCGGCAATCTCCTTATGACTTTTATCTTCGATGACATAAAGGTTGAACACCGCTCGATAGCCATCCGGAAGTTCGCGGATAAACCGATAAATAACATCCGTAGGAATTCCCTCGGTTTCTATCTCATCGTCAGCAACCTTGTCGTTATAGTCGGCAATATCAACGAGGGCGGCATTGCAATTCTTGCGTATGAAAGCCAAGGCTTCGTTTAGCGTAATCCTTGCCATCCATGCTCGAAGCGAGCCTTCTCCTCGATATTCAAAGGTGTTTATATAAGAGAATATCTTGATAAAAGACTCCTGCAAGACGTCTTTCGCATCATCGTCGTTGGCAACATATCTGGAGCATAAAGCCGCAAGATAGCGCACGTGCTGGCGATAGAGCAGCTCTTGAGCCGCTTTATCGCCTTTGTGCACTTTCTGTAGCAACTTTTCTTCTTCTGTTGCCTTCTTCAACGATTTTCTAAATATTCTCATAAACCTTATTAGTCTATTCTGCTACACATCGGCAGTCTTTCTTCCATGACCTTAGTCTTTGCCGAGTGCATTTTTAGCGAAACATCCAGCGACTTCTTACCGCTAAACGATTGCCAGTTGAGGCGTAGTTTCACTTTGTCGCCATGATTCTTGTATAGTGAGTTAAGGTCGAAAGCCACGAGAGCATCTGCATAACGGCCTTGCAAGTCGCCATTGGCGTTATGGCGGAGAGTGAGCTCGTAGACATTGTCCTTGTTGGTTCCTGTCACAAGGTTTATCTCATGCTTTGAGCCATTTCCCCATATTGTGCGAATGCGGAGAGTGATGTAGCCATCTTCAGCCACGGTAACCCAGTCGCGTACAATCTCTATAGGATCGTTGCCAAATGCCTTGTCGTCGTTGTCGCCAGTAGTGGCAACAGGCAACTTGGTGCGGATGCTGTCAATCCAGTTTACCTTAACATTCTTCACTCCTCCGTTAGAGCCCGATTCCTCATTGTAGTTTACCAATGCTCTAACAGTCTTTTCACCAAAAGGAGACGACTTGAGGTTTGTTGGCACAAGTGTGGTAACACTATCCAGCTGCATATAGAAGCCGTTTGCGCCCTGAGGATAAACGGTGACGAGAGCCGTAGGGCGTCTTACTTCATCATAATCAGAATCTATATCGCAAGAAGTTAACGATACTAATGAAGCCATAATGCCCACAATCCAAATATACAAACTAAACTTTTTCATAATTCTTTGATTTTTATGTTCATTCTATCTATTAAATAGCATGAACATAAAAATCTTGCCTCGTAACAGCATATTTTTTTTCACGATACAATAATATAATGCTATTTTTCTACTTCTGCAAAGTCTTTTTTATGTGATTTTTCTATTTTAGCTACACCTCCTTTTAGGGATTTCTTTATTCTAGTTAAGCCTTTTTAGTGATGCGAGACAGGAAGTTGTAGTCATCGGTTTGCTCCACCAATTCAGCATAAAAACCACATTCGGCAGCTTTTGTGGCGAGAGTTTCGAAGTCGATGTACAGCCAAGGGAACTCCTCGCCCTTAGTGCGCTTATATTGCATCTGATATTTCAGCTCGCCATAATATCCATCCCCCTCAGGCAATGCTATTATGCCATCCTCGGTTTCAAAGATGTAGCAGATGTCTGTAGAGTCGACAAGAAGTTGACCGTCGGGCTCCATAATCTCGGCAATATGGTCAAAGAACTTAGGTAGTTGGCTGATGGTGCCAAGAATGCCGATTCCATTCATCAGCATCAGTATGGTGTCGAACTTCTCGTTTATGAGCCAGAAGTCTTGTTCTCTTGCATCTTCCACACCTCTAAGCTTCATTGTTTCTACAGCCAAAGGCGAAATGTCGATAGCCACAACCTTCTTTCCCATATCCTGCAAAGCAAGACTATGGCAACCAGCTCCTGCACCAACGTCGAGGATGTTGCCTTTAGCCATAGTTAGTGCCGTCTGCTCCAACTTTGGCATTTCTTCGTATTCACGATACAAGGTGTCGACAGGAATTTCGTCCTCATCAAAATCGGGCGAGAACACACGCAGTCTTCCTGCTACACCATTCTTATAATAGTCGGCTATTGCCATTCCCATAGGGTCTTTTTCTTTCTTCATAGTGGCTGCAAAGTTATGCTGTCTTTTGCTATTTTCTTACTATTTTTTTGCAAAGATACAAAAAAATATCACCATCAACTTAATTTTTCATCCACTTGTTTCTTATAAGGATAAAACAACATTCTTATAAGAATTAAATAACATTATAACAACAATTAAACTATAGGAGATTATCATTATGAAGACTAACGAAACTGCACAGAAGAGAGTATTCAATCTTGTTATCGTCGACGAATCGGGCAGCATGAGCATCATTCATCGTGAGGCATTGGCAGGAATCAACGAAACCATCACCACATGCCAGCAGATGATGAAGGCACACCCTAATATGGAACAGCGACTAACCTTGATTACTTTCGATAGCGACCACTTCAAGGTTCACTACGACAATGTGAATGCCAACAAGGCTAAGCAACTGACCAAGAGAGACTATCAGCCTGGTGGCGCTACTCCGCTCTATGATGCTATAGGCAAGGGTATTGCGAAGATGAATGCGCAGACCACAGAGGCTGACAACGTGTTGGTGACCATCATCACCGATGGCGAAGAGAATTGTTCAAGTGAGTATAACCTGCAGATGGTGAAAAACCTCATAGAGAAGCTGAAGAAGCAGAATTGGACTTTCACTCTTATCGGCACCGACAATCTTGATGTTGAGGGAATGGCTGGAGCTATGGCTATCGACAATCATCTTGCGTTCACCGAAGACGAAGAATCTACAAAAGCCATGTTCTGTCGTGAACGTAAGTCGCGTGCAAGATTCAATAAATGCTGTAGCGATGGCGTAGTAATGCCGTCAGCATCTTATTTCGATGAAGAATAATAAAGCAAAAAAACTTCCCTTCTTATTTCGAGAAGGGAAGTTTGTGTTTTTATGAAGTTCTTTTTTTAGATTGTAGGCATTGTGTGTGGCAATAGATAGGCTGTATCATTCTGTCCTCCTTCATTTATTGCATACAGCCCTTATGCAGAAGCCGTAGGCGCGGTTGGCACTCCATCTGCCGCTAAAGCCTGTGAAGTTGAGGTTGTAGGCTGCAGAGGAATATTCGTCAGACAAAGAGCTTGTCCAATAATAGCCTGTGGAGCCAACGTTGATAGGAGCGTTGCGCCATTGACCAGCAGCAGGAAGGAATATCTCTTTGCCCGAAGGACCAACTATGCGATATCCGTTCACCTCCTTTTGGGCAGTCCATGTCCATGTGCAGTTCTTTGCCAATTCCTCCACCTCGTTGATATTAGGCATGCGCCATTCTCCTTTCCATATAGCTGTGGCAGCATCATATTCTGTGCCAGCTATATCCTTAGGCAAATCTTTGTATGCACCCTTCTCTGCATACACGTAGTTTTCTTCCGTATAGCTATCCTTTGTTACTGTCTCGCCCCATGCAAAATAGTTGCCATATTCCTCAGGTGTAGCAGCTCCGACGTTGCATGTAGCCCAAAGCACACTCAGCCCTAAGTCTACATATTCGTGCTCCTCCACAGCATCCTCGAATGTTATGCTGTCGATCGAAGCTACGTCTATGCGCAGAGGAGTTCGTCCGTCGCGGTAAACCACCATCTGCTTTTCCTGTGCCATAGTTGCCAAAGGCAGACACATCAATATAGCTAATAATAAGTTTCTCATATAAAAGATAGAAAAACATAGGCTAATCAAGGGTAGGAGAGAATGCCTACCACTTGACTATGCCTATATTGAAGTTAGGGATTAGAAGTTCTTGTGTGGTTTAGCAAATACGTCAGATCCATCTGCATATTCGTCACCTGCTATGCCAACGCCGGTACCATTACCTTTAGATGCAGAAACACGTGTGCGTTTTCCAAACACATACTTGTAGTTCTGGTTAAGGATAGCCTTTTGTAGGTCTTTACCTCCATAGGTGTTATCAGCACAGAAGTCATAGAACATGATACCTGTCTTGCCAGAAGTGTTAGCCAACAAGTTTACAGTTGCAGGATTCATTGTCTCTGCCGCATCCTTTGGATTAGCGAGATCTCTTGTAATCATACTAACGTAGTTGATGTAGAATTTGTTAGTCAAATCAGTTGCCGACTTATCCAAACAATCTTTTACGTTATTTTGTTTTATTGACACGTCACTTTGTGTATAGTTGTCTTGGATGTGTATGCCGCAAACTTGAGCTGCGTTATTCTTATAAATTGTGGCATCAAAAATAGTATTATCTTGCCAATCACGAATAACTCCTCCATATACTGGCGTTGTAGCACTTTGTGAAGTGCCATAATAGTTGCGAGTTAGGAAAAGAATCTTTCCACGACAGCTACTAAGGCGCAAAGGCTGACTTATGTCTGTTATAACTCTTAGGTGTTAATTTCCTCTACAAATAAACTCTTATTTAGGTTTGATAATATAGGTGGTAGAAAACTTGGTGGCAAAGTTAATAAAAAAATAAAACCATCCAACTTTTTTGGCAAATAATTAGTGTGATATATACTATAAATCGTCTTTTTTTTAAGGTCGGGTGGGGATAAAAAGCATATTTTACTCCTTTTTTCTCTATTTTTTCCCTTTGTTATACTAAACAAATAGTAAATTTGCACCGAGAATCTACGTTTCCATCGTGATAAAACTTAAATAAAATAATTATATTACTAATTAACTTATCCTGAAAATGAAGAAAGTATTACTTATGTCTCTTGCTGCGGCATTCAGCTTTTCAGCTTTCGCACAAGAGGAAGATGTAACACATCTTATTACTAACGCAGGTTTCGATGAGGGCTTAACTTTCACCGACGAAGGTAAACCAACTTCTGAAACTACTGCAACAGGCGAAAAGTCAGACCGTTCTCGTTTCTTAAAATCAGCAAATGGCGATTACTATGCTGAGCCAACAGATGGTAAAGGCTACAACGTAGCTGGCGACCTTTCATGGTATGGTTTCCTTGGCGCTCCTAAGGGATGGACAGTTTCTGAAGCTTATGCTACCACAAAGCCAGAGTGGAAGTATTATGGAGCTCTCCCTTATAGCTTAAAGGAAGGATACCTCGGAATGGGTGATGGCAAACCAGCTGGTTCTATTACAGTTCCAACTAAGCCTGCAGCTGACGATACCGACGACAACCTTGGTTTCCTCTATATGCGTGCAGGATGGGGAGGAGCTGTAGCTTATCAGCAGACAGTATCTTTGCCATGCGCTAAATATCGCTTGGAATACTGGACTATCAACTTGAACCCAAATGTTGATGAAAGTAAACCTGAATATGTGGCTTCAGACCTTACAAAGGTTATTTGCCGTAAGGATGAATTCTCTGATCCAACAGGTCTTTCTGCTACAGAATGGACAAAGCACGAGTTTGAGTTTACTCCAACTTCAGATTTTACACTCCAGTTTGGTTATAAGTCAGGTGCCACAGGCTCAAACAAAAACCCTTGGGTTATTGTCGACGGTGTTAAGCTTTATAAGGTAGGTGAAGCTTCTATAACGGATATCTATACTTCAGATTTGGGCAATCTCTATGATGAATTGGGAGAGTTGTCTGAAAAATATGCTGAATATTCAGGTCTTGTTAATCAGCTTGACAAAGCTACTGAGATTGTTGATAAAGCAATGGGTTCTGGTGATGCTGATTTGATGAAGAAGACTATTGATGAAGTTACAGCACTTAGGGATTCTATCATTAAGACTGCTGATATTGTACCTTCTGTCATTGCTGCATACACCAAGGCTACAGCTGCAGCTGCGAAGGCTTATCCTGGCCTTGCTGCTCTACAGACTGTTCTCGCAAAGTACGACCAGACTGTAAATAATGGTAAGTGGGAAGATATCGTTGCTTACGCTACAGAGCTAAAGCAGGCTTATCTTACTTATATGATGAGCCAGGTTGCTTCTGCTGACACTCCTGCTGACTATACATTCCTTGTACAGAACCCAATGTTCGTTAAGGAAGGCTCAGAGCCAACTATCGAGAATGGCGTATTCACATACCCTAACCAGGATACTTTCGAGGTTGGTAAGGCACCTGAAATTGCTACATCTGAGGGTTGGACCAAGACAGGTACATGTACTGATGGCGACCAGCGTTTGAACTACGCTCAGGGTCGTATCTGCTGGAACGCATGGAAGGCTAATACCGATGGCAAGACCCTTGAGGTTTCTCAGGTTATCAAGAATTTGCCTAACGGATACTATAAGGTTAGCGGCGACTTGATTACACAGGATGGCTTTGTAAACGATCAGCACGTATTCGCAACAAGCTCATTGCAGTCAAGCAACTCAGCATCTTTGACAGAAGGTTTGTGGAATGACAACAACGCTGGAACTTGGACAACTCTTACATCAGACAAGGTGCTCGTTCACGATGGCGGACTCACTATCGGTGCTTCTGGTACACTTGCTAATCAAAACCAGTCAGGTTGGTTCTGCGCAACAAACTTCCAGCTCCTATACCTCGGTGCTGCTACACAGGCTGAAATCGAAGCAGCTCTCGCTGCTAAGGCTGAGAATGCTAAAGCTCTCGTAGCTGCTATGCACTTTGGTGCAGACAAGGCTGCTGCTAACGACAGCATCGCTGAATACACAACAACAGGCGACATTGTTAAGCTTAACGCTGCTATCAAGCTCGCTCAGAACTCTGAGGCTAAGTACGCGGAAATCAATGCTGAGGGCAAGACTATTCCTACTGTTGCTGTTGCTGTTGCCGATGGTACATATGGCGAGGCTACTGAAATTGCTAAGTCTGCTTACGACAACACATTGGCTTACATCAACAATGGTTCTTACAATAAGGTTGACAGCATCATCACAATCTTGAAGGCTTATGTCAACAACTATGTTCCTGCTTACAACACAGCAGACGAAACATTGAAGACTCTCACTTCAGCTACTGCTAAGGAAGTTCTTTCTTTAACTATGACTGAACAGAAGAAGGGTCTTATGTCTGAACTCAAGTCTGAGGCTTTTGTTAAGGCTGCTATCGTTCAGCTTACTGCTGCTACTGCTACTGCAAATGCTCAGGAGGCTTACGAGAAGAATCCTAACTCTACCGACTACACAGGCTTTATCATCAACGCTCAGACTGCATCTACCGATGGTTGGAATGTTATCAAGGGCGAAGGCGATGGTCCTGTAAAGAAGGGACAGTACTTCACAGACGATGCTGACCGCACATACTTCGACTCATGGAATGGTACAGCAGGTAAGAACAACATCTACATGGATCAGGCTATCGAAGGTCTTCCAAACGGAACATATACTCTTGCTGCCAACGTACGTACATCTGCAGAGGGTGCATTCCTCTTCGCATCTACAGGTGCTGAGGCTGCCGACACTACATGGATGGAAATCCCTGTTCAGACCTACACTTACTTCGATGAGACTGCAGGTAAGGACAGCACAGTAAACGCTTTGGACAAGTATGGTAAGCTTTGGGAAGAGGCTAAGGCTAAGATCAATGGTGGTTTGAGCGATACAGATCCTAACTACGCTACATACTCTGCAACATACAACGCTAATGGTGGTAATGGTCGTGGTTGGATGAACCTTCAGATTCCTAACATCGAGGTTACAAACCATGCTCTTACAATCGGTGTAACTTGCGACTCTACAAAGACCAATAAGCCTTCTAAGGTTACATGGTTCTCTGCAACCGACTTCACCCTCACCCTCACAAAGGCTGGTGACAACGCTGGTTGGAATGGTCCTGCAACAGGTATCACAGAGATTCAGACCGAGGCTCTTAAGGCTGACGCTATCTATAACATCAACGGACAGCGCATCGCTAACATGAGCAAGCAGGGTCTCTACATCGTTGTTCGCAACGGTAAGGCCGTTAAGGTTCTTAAGAAGTAATCGTAGATTTCTTTAATATAATGAAAGGGGAATCGCCGTAAGGTGGTTTCCCTTTTATTTTATTACTATACATTAATTATTGAACTTTCGCAAGTAAGCCCCACACGCCCTGAAAGGGCAGAAGCTCCTAGCCCAGGGCA
>ERZ773202.485-NODE-485-length-36702-cov-25.776626_pt1 | contig 36702 bp, 36 predicted proteins | sample MGYA00580998_ERZ773202 | MGnify/ENA primary metagenome ERZ773202 (study PRJEB29015, sample SAMEA2737803) | human gut metagenome | biome: human gut; feature: human-associated habitat; material: faeces | place: China | collected 2012 ...
CGCTGTAACTGAATAATTTTTATAATTTTGTGTCCAAAATATGTTGACTAGTGCACTGTTAATTGTTTGGGAGGTTTAACAAGTAATCGTTTATGAAAAAGTTATATCTTATGTCTTTCAACAGTTATTATATTAGAGTTAAAATGTGACGTGGATATGGAAAAAATGTGAGAAAAATGTGAAGAAAAATATAATGATGTGTTCAGGCAGCCCAATATACGAATATATAAGATAAAAAAAAGAACTGAGCAGATTTAAAATATTGCATAAGTATGTCGGCGTTAAAAAACAGATTTTTCATTTATAGTTTTTAATTTTAAATAATTAAAAAAGGAAACGACTGTAAAACAGACATTTCCTTTTCTACATCATTAATAAACAAATAAATAATTATGCGAAATAGTATAAACATATATTAGCACAAATTCGTATGTGAATGTTAAATTAAAATGATGTTGGGGTTAAAAGCCCCCACCTATGAGCAAGCTCATGTGGATGAATGACCTTGTGACCCTGGTATCATTAAAATTAAATTATGGCATAATTGAATTAGCACCATCTACAATTACACTCTGTCCTGAGAAGTAGCATGAATCAGGTCCGGCTAAGAATGCAATAACAGGTGCAATATCATTTTCCGGGTCACCGAAACGCTTCATAGGGTTTAAGTTAACCTGCTTAGCATATTCTTCTGGGAACTTCTTAGCCCATGCCTTGGCAGCAGGTGATTCAGCACCTGGAAGAACGATATTAACACAGATGCCATACTGACCCCATTCCTTAGCTGCTATCTTAGTTAAACCTCTTAAAGCTTCTTTGTTTGAACCATAAGCTAACTGACCGGCGATACCGAACATACCTGTTGCAGAAGCAAAGTTGATAATTCTTCCTTCGTGCTGTTCCTTCATATAAGGGAATGCAGCCTGCATATAGTTAAGAGAACCAATTACGCCGCTCTGCCAAGCTTTAAGCATATTGTCATAAGATGTTTCTTCAACTGGAGCTGAAGGAACGATAGCCTGGGCGTTGTTGACTACAACATCAACAGTTCCATATGTATCAACAGCAGCTTTAACAACTTCTTCAACTCTGGCTCTGTCAGCAGAATCGCAAGTCATGGCAAATCCGTCTCCGCCTAATTCTTTAATCTCTGCGATTGTCTGATTGATTGGGTCTGGACGACGTCCTGTTGCGATAACCTTTACACCTCTTTTAGCAAGACAAAGAGCAATACCTTTGCCAATTCCCTGACCTGCACCTGTTACGATAGCAACTTTTTCGTTTAATTGTTTCATGGCTTAATACCTCCAACATTTATTAAATATATTATAACAATTTTACAATAAGATGTAAATGAATACATCAAAGAAAATGTTATTGTAAGAAATAAAAAAATATAATTATTATTTAAATGTAACATTGACATGTCAAAAATGGTCTGATATACTATATTTTGTATATAGATATAAAGACAGTTCGCTTGTACCATCCTGTCTATAAATAAAACCAGGACTTCAATAAGTATACGATTATAATTATCTTTATTGATAAGGTAATTGATAAAATGATACCGCAAAGAGGTTCCAATAATAATGGAGCCTCTTTTTCTATGTGGCTGACGATAAGATTATATCTGTATTTGAGAAGTACGGGTATGGTTGAAGAAGCAAAGATTATATAATTAGGTTCTTTTGTTTCTACTATAATTGTAACACTATGTTCGTTGAATAAGTGGAACTTTTACAATTCGTTGTTACAGGTAAAGATAAATAGGAAAACATAGCAGAAAGAACATAAATAAAGAAAATCATAATCAGGTACAATATTATATAAAGGAGTTATACATATATGTACACATTAAAAACAGAACACAGCTTTGATGCAGCACATTTTCTATATGGTTATGAGGGAAAGTGCAGCAACATACACGGACACCGCTGGAGAGTCGTTCTTGAGGTTTCAGGAGAGGAGCTTACAGATGAAGGTCAGATGAGAGGGATGCTTATAGATTTTGGCGACCTTAAGAAAGATTTAAAGGAAGAGGTGGATTATCTAGACCATTGCCTGATAATAGAAAAAGGAAGCCTTAAGGAAACAACTTTAGCAGCACTTGAGAGTGAGAACTTCAGGATACTTCAGTTTGAATTCAGACCAACGGCTGAGAATATGGCAAAGTATTTTTATGACAAAATGCAGGATAGGGGATATACAGTTAAGGAAGTTACAGTGTATGAAACTCCTAATAACGCAGCTGCATATAGCAGATAAGGGTCAATATAAAAATACAATGGAGAACAGATATGAATTATAACGTAGTTGAACATTTTGTAAGTATTAATGGAGAAGGCGTTAAAGCAGGTGAACTTGCGGTATTTGTAAGATTTAAGGGCTGCAACCTTAACTGCGGATATTGTGATACAAAGTGGGCGAATATTCCGGATGCAAAGTCAGTGTCTATGAGTGTCAAACAGATAGTTGATGTGGTCTGTCAGTCTGGAGTTGATAATGTCACGCTTACCGGAGGTGAGCCGCTTATGCAGGCAGGCATAGAAAAGGTTATAGCAGCTCTTTTACTCAATGATAAATGTGTTGAAATAGAAACTAATGGCAGTATGGATATTGAAAAAATCAGACATAAAGTTAAGTCTGAACTTGATAATAATATGAAGGATAAAGTGCTTAACGATATATATGACGAAGTTGCTGATGATATGTCAAGACTTTCTATGACGGTGGATTATAAGTCGTGTACAAGCGGTATGGAAGAATATATGTATCTTCACAACTACGAGGTGCTTAGTGAACAGGATACAGTGAAATTCGTTGTCAGCAATATGAATGACCTTATAAAAGCAAAGGAAATCATAGACCGATACAGTCTTACAGAAAGCTGCAATGTGTATTTCAGTCCGGTATATGGCGCTATAGAGCCGGCACAGATTGTTGAATATATGAAGGACAACTGCATTAACGGGGCGCGTGTGCAGCTACAGCTTCATAAGTATATATGGTCGCCGGACACGGTCGGAGTCTAAGAGGAAAGGAGATGTCAGTCGTTGAAACAGATAGATACAGAAGCTATAAAGTACCACATTTATGAAATACTTAAAGCACTCGGAGATGACCCCGACAGAGAGGGGCTTAGGGAAACACCAAAGCGAGTTGCGAAGATGTATGAAGAAGTTTTTGAGGGAATGAAGTATTCAAATGATGAGATAGCAGAAATGTTTGATAAGACATTTACAGAAGATGTAGATGATGAAGGTGCAGCAAGATATGGAGATATGGTGGTTGTCAAGGATATAGATATATTCAGTTATTGTGAGCATCATATGGCTCTTATGTATGATATGAAAGTGACAGTGGCATATGTTCCAAAGGGCAGGGTTATCGGTCTTAGCAAGATAGCAAGAATAGCGGATATGGTAGGTAAAAGACTGCAGTTACAGGAACGTATAGGTTCTGATATTGCAGATATAATATGCAAAGTGACAGGATCGGAGGATGTTGCAGTATTTATAGAAGGCTGTCATAGCTGTATGACGGCACGCGGAATAAAAAAGACTAATACAAAAACATATACACAGACATTAAGAGGGAGGTTTTCTAATGAAAGCAATGGTTTTATGCAGTGGTGGCGTTGATAGTACAACATGCCTTGGAATGGCAGTAGATAAGTATGGCAGTGAAAATGTTATAGCATTGTCAATATACTACGGACAGAGACATACTAAAGAGATAGAGAGTGCAATAAAGGTTACGAAGCATTATGGTGTCGAGCATATATCGCTTGACCTTGAAAAGATATTCCAGTATAGTGACTGCTCACTTCTTTCACATTCAGATAAGGACATTCCTGAAGAGTCATATGCAAAGCAGATAGAAAAAACAGATGGAGCACCGGTATCGACATATGTTCCTTTCCGTAACGGATTATTTTTATCAAGTGCCGCAAGCATAGCACTTTCAAAGGGCTGTGAGGTTATATATTATGGTGCGCATAGTGATGATGCGGCTGGAAGTGCATATCCTGACTGTAGTGATGAATTTAACAAGGCTATGAATGATGCAATATATCTTGGAAGTGGCAGACAGCTTAAGATAGAAGCACCATTTATTAATCGTACAAAGGCAGAAGTTGTAAAGATAGGACTTGACCTTAAGGTGCCATACGAGTACACATGGAGTTGCTACGAAGGCAAGGATAAGCCTTGTGGTAAGTGTGGTACATGTATAGACAGGGCGAAAGCGTTTGCAGCTAATGGAGTTGATGACCCAGCATTTTTTTAACCAACATACACTGATACCCCGCAACCCCCGCATAAATACTGGGTTTATAATTTCTTAATAATTTTATTAGCACTCACCTCTTGACAGTGCTAACAACGAATGATATAACAAGTATCAGAAAGTGAGAACAATATCTACATTTTCTAAGAACTATTAATTCACGGGGAAAAGAAAGAGGTGAGTTGTATGAACATTCAGAAGTTTACACAGAAGTCAGTTGAAGCAATTAATAATTGTGAAAAGATAGCATATGATTATGGCAATCAGGAGATTGATCAGGAACATTTTCTGTACAGCCTGATGACTATCGAAGACAGCCTTATCGCAAGTCTTATAGAAAAGATGAATATAGATAAGGATACATTTTTAAAGAATATAGAACAGCTTCTTAACCAGAAGAATAAAGTGTCTGGTGATGTAAAGCTTTATATCAGTAATGACCTTAATAAGGTGCTTATAAATGCTGAGGATGAGGCAAAGCGTATGGGTGATTCCTATGTATCAGTAGAACATCTTATGCTTGCACTTATAGCAGCACCAAACAAAGCTATTAAGCAGCTTTTTAAGACATATGGAATAAACAGGGAAAGCTTTCTTTCTGTTCTTGCAACAGTAAGAGGTAACCAGACAGTTAATACAGATAATCCGGAGGCTACTTATGATACACTTAGCAAGTATGCCACAGACCTTGTACAAAGGGCTGCCGATGGCAAGATGGATCCGGTTATAGGAAGGGATCAGGAGATAAGAAATGTCATACGAATTCTTTCGCGTAAGACTAAGAATAATCCAGTGCTCATAGGTGAACCTGGTGTTGGTAAAACAGCCGTTGTTGAAGGACTGGCACAGCGTATTGTTAAGGGCGATGTACCAGAAAGCTTAAAAGATAAGAAGCTTTTTGCACTTGACATGGGCGCACTTGTTGCAGGTGCCAAGTACAGAGGCGAGTTTGAGGAAAGACTTAAGGCAGTGCTTGATGAGGTCAAGAAGTCAGAAGGACAGATTATCCTTTTCATAGATGAAATTCATACAATAGTAGGTGCAGGTAAGACAGAGGGTGCTATGGATGCGGGCAATATGCTCAAGCCTATGCTTGCAAGAGGTGAGTTGCACTGTATAGGTGCAACAACACTTGATGAGCACAGACAGTATATTGAAAAAGATCCGGCACTTGAACGTCGTTTCCAGCCGGTTATGGTAGATGAGCCTACCGTTGAGGATACAATATCTATATTAAGAGGTCTTAAGGACAGATATGAAGTATTCCACGGTGTTAAGATAACAGATGGTGCATTGGTAAGTGCAGCTGTATTATCAGACAGGTATATCACAGACAGATTTCTTCCAGATAAAGCTATTGACCTTGTCGATGAGGCGTGTGCAATGATTAAGACAGAGCTTGATTCTATGCCTGCCGAGCTTGATGAGATGCAGCGTAAGATTATGCAGTTAGAGATAGAAGAAGCTGCTCTTAAGAAAGAAACAGACAACTTAAGCAAGGAACGTCTTGAAGCTTTAAGAAAGGAACTTTCAGACTTAAGGGAAGAATTCGGTATCCAGAAGTCTAAGTGGGATGCTGATAAGACAAAGGTTGATAATATAAGCAAGTTAAAGGAAGAACTTGAAAGTATTAATAACCAGATAGCACAGGCAAAGAGAGAATATAATCTTGAAAAGGCAGCAGAACTCCAGTATGGTAAGCTCCCAGCTATTCAGAAGCAGATAGAGGAGGCAGAAGCCAAGGCTAAGGAAGCAGGTAACGGAGAGTCACTTGTACATGAAAATGTAACAGAGGAAGAGATTGCCAAGATTATATCAAGATGGACTGGTATTCCTGTAGCAAAGCTTAGTGAGTCAGAAAGACAGAAGACACTTAATCTTGATGAAACACTTCATAAGAGAGTTGTAGGTCAGAATGAAGCTGTCACAAAGGTTACAGAAGCTATCATAAGGTCTAAGGCTGGTATCAAGGACCCAACAAAGCCTATCGGTTCGTTCTTATTCTTAGGACCAACTGGTGTAGGTAAGACAGAACTTGCAAAAGCACTTGCTGAGAGCCTGTTTGATGATGAGAATAATATCATAAGACTTGATATGTCCGAATATATGGAGAAGTACTCAGTGTCAAGACTTATAGGAGCGCCTCCGGGATATGTAGGATATGATGAAGGTGGTCAGCTTACAGAGGCTGTAAGAAGAAAGCCTTACTCAGTAGTCCTTTTTGATGAGGTTGAAAAGGCACATCCGGATGTATTCAATGTACTCTTACAGGTGCTTGATGATGGACGTATAACTGACTCGCAGGGTCGCACAGTTGACTTTAAGAATACAATTATTATTCTTACAAGTAACATAGGTTCAACATATCTTCTTGATGGTATTGATGATAAAGGCAATATTAAGGAGGGTGTTGAAGAGCTTGTAATGGGCGACTTAAGAAATAACTTCAGACCGGAGTTTCTTAACCGTCTTGATGAGATTATTATGTTTAAGCCACTTAACAAGGATAATATTGGAAGCATTATTAATCTTCTTATTAATGATGTCAACAGAAGACTCGAAGATAAGGAACTTAAGGTAGTGCTTACAGATGCAGCTAAGGACTTCGTAGTTGAGCATGGCTTTGACCCAATGTATGGTGCAAGACCACTTAAGAGATATGTACAGAAGTCGGTTGAAACACTGGCAGCCAAGCTTATACTTGCCGGCAATGTATCAACAGGAGATAATATAGTAATTGACTGTGTGAATGGCGAGCTTACTGCAAATGCATCAAAATAATGTGTATGCAGAAGCCTGACCTTCAAAAAAGGCATTATAGTTACAAGGTTAATAAAATATATTAATAAGAACCGCCTGCAGCCCTTGATATGATACCTCCAAAGTAACAGATTTTTATATTTAATCTGTCTACTTTAGAGGTATCATATCACCTGAATTAAAGGGCTGCGGGCGGTTTATTTCTGCTTATTATTTAAACTGGTTGCTGCTAACATCATACTGATAGTTAATAGTTCCAAGCTTATCTGTAATCACGTTTTCATCAACCATAAAAGTCTTACATAATTCTGCAAGTGAGTTGTAATTATCCCTTAACTGCATATTGACAAAGCTAAGGAGCATAACCGGGTCTTTAGGTAATGTATTCATAATAATCCTCATTTCTGCGCACGTTTTTTTGCGCATAACGAGTTTGTGTCAAGTGCGCGCAGACACATACCCTGTCTGATAATAGCATTGGCGGTATATATAATGCAAGTAAAAAGGAAGATGTATTTTATGCAGAACATATAAAAAAAGTATCGCTAAAAAAACAAGCTTTGTTTACAATTTATGAAAAATGTGATATTATTAGTCAAAATGAAGTGCATTAATTACAAAGACACGTGTGGGGGCATTATGTTAGTATCGGATAATATATATAATAATAAGTCCAATATGTTATATTGTTCTGCAACATTTACACATACATATCTTGTTATGGTTGCGGATGATTACTTTTATAATTTTGTTGGAAAGTTTGTTAATATATTTATAACAGACATTATTCATCCTGATTGCAGGCAGGAGTTTATGAGTGTATGTGAAAGCCTTAAAGAGGGGGAGTCGCAGAGGATTATTAGTTATGTTAAAAGCAAGGATAATGAATATTTTCTTGTTCATATATTATTATCCAACACAGGACATATAATGGAGGGTAACAGCGTTATAGAAGTCCAGATATATAATCTTTTTGTTATGGAGAAGAAGTATAACAAGCTTCATGATGATGCAGATAAGTACAAGAAGTTTCTTTCCATGTATAATGATTACCTGTTTGATTATGATACTTCCACGGGGATAGCTTCAATATATGTGTACAGAAGTCTTAAGTCAACATTGATTACCAAAATGCATATTGATGAGTTTGAGGAGCATATTCTGACTTTCTTTAATAATGCAAGACACATACAGGATTTTAAGGATTTTATAAACAGGCTGCGTAATGCTAATGAAGGCTTTAGCGCAGAGATTACAGGTCCACTTATAACAGATATGGCAAAGCTTGGAATGTATAAGGTTGACTGTCGTATAGTTTACAGGTATGACAGAACCAAGATTGTAGTAGGTATTATCAAGTCACTTGGTGCACAGTCAGGAGAAGCTTATTATGCTACCCAGGAGGGCAAGGACTTCTTTACAGGACTTCTTAACAAGAGAGCATGTAAGGAGTATGTTTCTGATGTCATAGTTTCTAATAAAGACAAGCATTATGTTGTTATGATTGATATAGATGATTTTAAGAGTATTAATGACACGTATGGACATCTTTATGGTGACAAGGTCATATTAAAGGTTGCATCTATTATTAATAGTGCTCTTAATGGAAGAGGTATTGTAGGACGTTTTGGCGGTGATGAGTTTTTTATATTTACGAACTGGATTACAACGGAAAGCCAGTTAAGGTCTATTCTTACATATCTTAAGCGCAAGGTAAGGGATGAACTTAGTCAGGGAGAAAATGGAAGCATAGTTACATTGTCTATGGGTGTATGCCAGTATCCAGAAAATGGAAATGATTATGATTCACTTGTGAATAAAGCTGATAAGTGTCTCTATATAGCAAAGAATAAAGGAAAAAACAGATACATTATCTATGACCCTGAAAAGCACGGCGATTTTCTTGATGAGATAGGAAGAAAAGGCTTCTCCATGGCACCTATTAAAAAGGGTGAGGTTTTATCACAAGAGGTTGCAGGTATTGCTATAGATATAGTTAAGAATGGCGCAGAGGCAGTAGGAAGGTCACTTCCAAGGGCTATTAAGGCATTAGAGATAGACGGAATACGTGTATACAATGCCAGCAGGGGTGAACTGATAAGTTATTGTGGGGAGTATTCAAAGCTTCCGGATATTCTTGATATGTTAAAGACTGATAAGTTTATGGGCAAGTTTGAGGATAGACATTATGTTACAGTTGTGTATACATCCAATATAGAGTCTTTTTATAAGGAGATGTACGATGCAGTTATAGAATGCAGCATAGGTGGTATGATATACTGCTATTATAAGAATGAAGCCGGGGATAATATAGTTGTATTCTATGATACGTTTAATAAGAGTTTCAGATGGAATGAGTCAGATAAGAACTACATAATGACACTTACTAAGATTATGGCAAGTGTTCTTTGATTATATGATACCAGGGTCAAAAAGTCATTTACCAACATGAGCTTGCTCATAGGTGGGTGAATGACCTTGTGACACCAAAAAAAATATGAGCATAAAAGTGAGATGATAGTCCACGATATGCGAATATGGGACGGGTGCTATGTGCCAGTGGCACATGTTTAGCGCGGACCGAAGCGGAGCGTAGATGTGGGAGTGCGTAGCACGGAACAATCCGTGGGTATCATAATATATATGCGGTTACTGCTGCCTGATATACATTAGTGTGTATCAGGTGGCATTTTTTCTTTATTTTTGATATAAAATATGTTAAGTTAAAGTGGAAAGCAGGTGTTAAAGGCTGCTATTATTACAGTAATGAAAATGCTATTATGGTATTGGATATGCCTGCAGAATGGAGGTTAGTATGTCAGTACAGGATTATATGAGTGCCTTAAAGATTGGAAAAAAAGAATATAATGCATGTGTTAATAAGGGAAAGTATCCATATCTTCCAGTTATGGAAAGTATGATTGGGGAAAAGGATATTGATTCAGAGGTGAGTCTTGGCATAGACCAGATTCCTTTAAGACTTGTTGTTGGAACATGTACAGCAGGAAGGACAAACGCATTTGCAGATAACTGGATGCCTATATTAGAATGGGGAAGTGAATTCTCTGCAAAGTGGGCTTCTCTTAGCGACAGTCAGGTAAATGAGGGAATAAGAGACCCTATCAAAGTATATGAATATATGAATAAGTTCTACGTGTTAGAGGGCAATAAGCGTGTAAGTGTACTAAAGTACTTTAATGCGGTTACTGTCAATGCACAGGTTATAAGAAAAGTTCCTAAAAGGTCAGATGACCCGGATGTTAAGATATATTATGAGTTTATGGATTTTTATAAGTCAACCAAGCTGAATGATATATATTTCAGTAAGGAGGGCAGCTTTACAACTCTTATGGAGCTTGTAGGAATAGAACCGGGTAAGCCTATGGATGATGATGATAAGAAAGACCTTGTATCAAGTTATCTTAATTTCAGGACTGCCTATGAGTCAAGAGGCGGCGACAGGTTCGACTTTCCTATAGGTGATGCGTACTTAAGATTTATTCATATCCACGGCTATGACAGTGTCAAGCATATGACACCGGATGAGATGGATAAGAATATAGCCAAGACGTGGGCTGAGTTTGAGCTGTTATCTGATAACAGTGAGGTTGAACTCAGGATGAATCCGGCGAAGATAGAGCCGGCAAAGAAGAATATATTAAGTTATCTTATTCCTATATCAAGCGGAGATAATAAAAAGCTTAAAGTAGGTTTTATATATGAAAAAACACCACAGACATCAGAGTGGTGTTATGCACATGAGCTTGGAAGACAGTATATAGATGAAACCTTTGGCAAGCAGATAGAAACTGTAAGCATAACAAATGTAAGACCAAAGATAGATGATTATGATGCTATCCAGAAGCTTATTGATGAGAATACAGACCTTATATTTGTGACATCATCATCTATGATGTATGCAAGTCTTAAGCAGGCGATAGCAAATCCAAAGGCAAAGATACTTAATTGCTCACTTAATATATCGCACAAATATATAAGGACGTATTATATAAGAATGCATGAGGCTAAGTATCTTACGGGAATAATAGCAGGTGTTATGGCTAAGGGAGATAAAATCGGTTATGTGGCAAGCTGTCCGCTGTATGGAGTTATGGCCAATATCAATGCATTTGCAATGGGTGTAAGGGCAGTTAATCCTAATGCAAAGGTGTACGTTGAATGGGCTGGAATTAAGGATAATGATATTGAGGCAAAGTTTCAAGAACTGGGAATTAACTGCATATCTGACCAGGATATGATTACACCTAAGAAGTCTTCAAGAAAGTTTGGCCTGTATATTAATGATGATGGTATGGTTAAACATCTTGCCATGCCGGTATGGCACTGGGGTGCTTTCTATGAAAAGCTTATCCAGAGTATACTTAGTGGCTCATGGAAGAAGGAAGAGGAGGGCGACAAAGTATCAGCGCTTAATTACTGGTGGGGCATGTCATCAGGTGCAGTTGATATAATATATGGTGGAGGTCTTAACAGCGAAACAAGAAAGATAGTAGACCTGGTAAGACATTCTATTATAAAGGGTGAATTTATGCCATTTTCCGGTGAACTTAAAAATCAGGCGGGAGAGATTATGAATAAAGCAGACGAAACACTTGACCCTGATGAGGTTATAGAAATGGACTGGCTGCTTGATAATGTTGTGGGAAAAGTACCGGAATATGATGAACTTAGTGATGATTCCAAGCTTCTTGTTATGAATCAGGGAATTATAGATGTTAATGAATAATTGAAATGAGTGAAAGTTATGAAAATACTTGTGTTAGCGGACGTTGAGTCTAAGTATCTGTGGGATTATTTTGAAAATGAAAAGTTAGATGGCATAGACCTTATTCTGTCATGTGGGGATCTGCGTTCAGAATATCTGTCTTTTCTTGCTTCATTTGCCAAGGTGCCTATATTATATGTGCGCGGTAATCATGATGATAATTATGCATTCAAAGAGCCTGAGGGCTGTGTTTGCATAGAAGATAAGATATATGTATACAAGGGTGTCCGTATTATGGGGCTTGGAGGTTCTATCAGATATAAGGCGGGAGCCAACCAGTATACACAGAGTCAGATGAAAAAAAGGGTTGTAAAGATGTGGCCTAAGATAAAGATGAAAAAAGGAATAGATATTCTTCTTACCCATTCTCCAGCGGCAGGAATAAGCGATGGTGAGGATAATCCACATAAGGGATTTGAGGTGTTTATAGACATACTTGATAAATATAAGCCAAAGTATTTTATTCATGGTCATGTTCATCTTAGCTATTCCATGAATAATAAAAGAGAGTGTAAGTATAAAGATACAACGATAATAAATGGATATGAAAGATATATATTTGAATATCCTGACAAAGAAAGTGATATACCAGAGACTGTTACGGAGTAATAAAGCAGGCTTATTCAGGTTCAGACTGTTTAACTACGTAAAGGAATATATATTTTAGAAAAGGACTTGCAATATATAAGTATGTGTGCTAGTATGTTGAAAGCACTAAAAAACAAATGTACGTCACAGAAAGACAAAAAGGCGGAGGTTGTTTTTGGTTAAGGAAAAATAACATGTAAAGTATATTTACATAAGACGCGGTAAGCGTGAGAATGGAGGACTATAATGAGCGATAAGTTAAAGGTTGGTATCCTTGGTGGTACAGGTATGGTAGGTCAGAGATTTATAACATTACTTGAAAACCATCCTTGGTTTGATGTTGTGTTAGTTGCAGCAAGTGGACGTTCAGCAGGCAGACTTTATGAAGAGGCTGTTGAGGGACGTTGGAAAATGCAGACTCCAATGCCAGAATTTGTTAAGAAGATGTCAGTATATGATATGGATAAGGACTTTGATGAAATAGTATCAAAGGTTGACTTTGTATTCTGTGCTGTTAATATGCCTAAGGACGAGATAAAGGCATTAGAGGAAAGATATGCAAAGGCAGAGGTTCCTGTAGTATCTAATAACAGTGCTAACCGTTGGACACCAGATGTTCCTATGATTCTTCCAGAAGTTAATCCAGAGCATACTAAGGTTATAGAGGCCCAGAAGAAGAGACTTGGAACAACAAGAGGATTTATCGCAGTTAAGCCTAACTGTTCAATCCAGAGTTATGCACCAGCGCTTGCAGCCCTTAGGGAGTTTGAGCCAAAGCTTGTGGTAGCTACAACATATCAGGCTATTTCAGGTGCTGGTAAGACATTTGAACAGTGGCCAGAGATGGTAGAGAATATCATCCCATATATCGGTGGTGAAGAAGAAAAGTCAGAAAAAGAACCTCTTAGAATTCTTGGTAAGGTTGAAAATGGTGAAATCGTTCCAGCTACAGAGCCAGTTATCACATGCCAGTGCTTAAGAGTTCCAGTTCTTGATGGACATACAGCAGCAGTATTTGTAAACTTCGGCAAGAAGCCTACAAAGGAACAGATTATTGAAAAGTGGAGAAGCTTTAAGGGCGCACCTCAGGAATTAAATCTTCCATCAGCACCAAAGCAGTTTATCCAGTATCTTGAGGAAGATGACCGTCCACAGGTTAAGCTTGATGTTAACTATGAGAATGGTATGGGAATTTCACTCGGCAGATTAAGAGAGGATAGCGTATTTGATTATAAGTTCGTTGGACTTTCACACAACACATTAAGAGGGGCAGCAGGCGGAGCAGTTCTTTGCGCAGAACTTCTTAAGGCTCAGGGATATATAACAGCTAAGTAATGATTGTATAATTAGCATACAATTAAAATACATATGGATGATAAGCAGTACAGACCATTTGGGGATGTGCTGCTTATTTTAGATATGATTTTTATGTGTATTTATCAGATTTTGTATGTCTGATGCGCCACATCGGATAAATGTGCAGCATTTTCGGACTTGTTTTTGATAGTAACAATAACTTGTTTAGTTAGAGTATATTTGTTATCATATCCTTTGCATTTTGCAGAGCAATAAATTATAATGTGTATAAGCAAGGCACAGGTTTTCTTAGACTGTCATGGTGTGTTTTCTGGTGAAAGAATTAAGCAGGGCTTGTGTACGCCAAAAATAAGCTGGATAGATAAAGGAACTTATAAGTTATGAAGGATAGTCATTTTTTTGCGATGTTATCAAGAATGAAGTATATAAACAGATGGGGACTTATGATAAACAGCAGGGAGCAGAATGACTGCGAACATAGTCTTGAGGTTGCATATATAGCACATGCACTTGGTATTATCAACAACACAATATACGAAGGACATCTTAATGCAGAAAGAATGGCTGTTCTTGGGATGTATCATGATGTTACAGAGATAATAACAGGTGATATGCCGACACCAGTCAAGTATTACAGCACAGAGATAAGAAATGCATATAAGGAACTTGAAAATGTGGCAAAAAACCAGCTGCTGACAGGACTTCCTGAGGTTATGCGTGACAGCTATGAACCTCTTTTTCTTGAAACTGAGGAAGAGGAGAAATTGTGGAGATATGTTAAGGCGGCTGATAAGATATCGGCATATATTAAGTGTATAGAGGAGAGAAAGTCAGGCAATACAGACTTTATAGAAGCAGAGAAAACAATAGAAAAGACTATCAGAGATATGCATATTCAGGAGGTCGATTACTTTATGGAGGAATTTATTCCTGCATATATGAAGACACTTGATGAACTTGGAAAGCTATAAGTATATGCTATAGAATAGCCATGGCATTCAGGGAATGATATAATTAATAAAATAACGAAGTAATTGAAAACACCAGAAATATCATATAAATATAAAAATAATATAGATAAAAAAGCAAATAAAACGATAGAATTGATAATTAAACAGAATGGAGATAAATATGGGAAAGTCCGTATATATAGCGGAGAAGCCAAGTGTTGCGCAGGAATTTGCAAAGGCACTGCATGTAAACTTTAAAAGGATGGATGGTTATCTTGAGGCAGAAGAACACATCGTCACGTGGTGTGTCGGACATCTTGTTACAATGTGCTATCCGGAGGCCTATGATGAAAACCTTAAAAGATGGAGATTTGATACACTTCCATTTATACCACAGCAGTTTAAGTATGAGGTTATACCGGCAGTCCAGAAGCAGTTTAATATAGTTAAGGGAATTCTTAACAGAAGTGATGTGGATACTATATATGTATGTACCGATTCGGGACGTGAGGGAGAGTACATATACAGGCTTGTAAGGCAGGAAGCACACGTTACAGGCAAAAGTGAAAAAAGAGTGTGGATAGACTCACAGACAGAGGAAGAGATTATAAAAGGAATAAAGAACGCAAAGGATATATCAGAATACGATAATCTGAGTGCAGCAGCGTATCTTCGTGCCAAAGAGGACTATCTTATGGGAATTAACTTCTCAAGAGTTCTTACATTAAAGTATGGAAGAAATATAGCCAATTATCTTCACCAAGACAGGGCAGTAGTGTCAGTCGGAAGAGTTATGACGTGCGTACTTGGCATGGTTGTAAGAAGAGAAAGAGAGATACGAAGTTTTGTAAAGACACCATTTTTCAGGGTAATTGGCAATGCTTCGATTAATGATAAAACATTTGATGCAGAATGGAGAGTATGCGAACAGAGCAGATACTATGGAACTCCTTATCTATACAAGGATAATGGCTTTAAGGAAAGACAGAAAGCAGAGGAACTTATAGGAATATTATCAGACCCGCTTCCAGCACAGGGAGTAGTGAAGTCTGTTGAGAGAAAAAAAGAAACTAAAAATCCTCCGCTTTTATATAACCTTGCCGAAATTCAGAATGAATGTAGTAAGCAGTTCAAGATAAGTCCTGACCAGACGCTTAATATTATACAGGAGCTGTATGAAAAAAAGCTTGTCACATACCCAAGAACAGATGCGCGTGTGCTGTCAACTGCCGTCTGTAAGGAGATATATAAGAATATAGGCGGACTTAAAAGTTATATGCAGGCTAAAGATATAGCAGATGAAGTTATGGAAAATAAGATGTATACAGGCATTGAAAAGACAAGATACTGTAACGACAAAGCCATAACAGACCATTACGCTATTATTCCTACAGGACAGGGACTTAATAATCTTGCTTCACTTTCAGTTACGGCACAAAGAACTTATGAACTTATAGTAAGAAGATTTTTAAGTATATTTTATCCGGCAGCAGTATATCAGAAGGTCAGCATAACATCTTCTGTCAAGAATGAGGATATGTATGCAACATTTAAAGTACTTGTAAATGAAGGATATCTTAAGGTTACAAAGAACTCATTTGCAAAAAATAAAAGCACACAGGCAGGTGGACAGAATACGGACAATAATGCCGATACAGCAGATGCAGAGTCGCAGAAGGCAGACACAGGGCTGCTTGAAAGCCTTAAGTCGATAAAGAAAGGCTCTGTCATAACATTTACAGAGTTCAGCATAAAAGAGGGTGAAACCTCACCGCCTAAAAGATATAACTCAGGTTCGATTATTCTTGCCATGGAAAATGCAGGACAGCTTATCGAAGATGAGGAGTTAAGGGCGCAGATAAAAGGAAGCGGCATAGGAACAAGTGCGACAAGAGCGGAGATATTAAAAAAGCTTAATGTCAATAAGTATATATTTATTAATTCCAAAACACAGATAATCACGCCGACACTTTTAGGTGAGATTATATACGATGTTGTTGATAATTCAATACGCCAGCTCCTAAATCCTGAGCTTACAGCAAGCTGGGAAAAGGGGCTTAACTATGTGGCAGAGGGAAGTATAACATCAGATGAATATATGCAGAAGCTGTCAGGTTTTGTTACAAGAAGAACTATGGCTGTGAAAGGGCTTAATAACCAGGCACAGCTTACAGCGCTTTTTAATAATTCGGCAAAGAATTATAAACGATAAAAGATTATGTTGCCCAAGGGTGACGTATCGTGTATAATGCACGGGAAGATATAAGGCTGATACAAATAGTTGATAGTATGGAGGATTATTATGTGTGGTATTGCAGGATATATAGGTGACAGAGATTGCGCAGATGTACTTATAGATGCGCTTTCAAAGCTTGAATATAGAGGATATGATTCAGCAGGAATAGCTGTTTTTGAAAATGGAACTATCAAGGTGGAGAAGTGTAAAGGAAGACTTTCCAATCTTGTAGATAAGATGAAAAGGGATGGAAAGCCGGAGGGACACTGCGGAATAGGACATACCAGATGGGCGACACACGGTGAACCATCAGATATTAATTCACACCCACATGGCAATAAAAGAGTTTCGATTGTGCACAATGGAATTATAGAGAATTATAAGCAGCTTAAGGACTTTCTTATAAGTGAGGGCTACAGCTTTATAAGTGAAACAGATACAGAAACAGTGGCTAAGCTTCTTGATTACTATTATGACGGCAATCCGCTTGATACTATTGCAAAGGTTATTGGCGAGATTAAGGGTTCATATGCACTTGGTATCATATTCAGGGACTTTCCTGACACAGTGTATGCGGTAAGAAAGGACAGTCCGCTTATAGTAGGATCCGGAGAGGGTGAGAACTTCATAGCATCAGATGTTCCTGCCATTATACATTATACAAGAGATTACTATCTTCTTGATACTAACGATATAGCCGTTGTAAAGAAGGACTCAATAAGATTTTATGATGTCCATAAAAATGAGATTTACAAGGATATAAATACTGCTGACTGGGATGTTGATGCGGCTGAAAAGGGCGGTTATGAGCATTTTATGTTAAAGGAAATTCATGAGCAGCCAACAGCGGTAAAGACTACAATAACACCAAGAATACAGGAACATATGCCTGACTTTACAGCAGAAGGCTTTGATAAGGATAAGTTAAAGAGCTATAACAACATATATATAGTAGCCTGTGGAACAGCAATGCATGCCGGAATGGTGGGCAAGTATGTTATAGAAAAGCTTGTCAGAGTGCCAGTAAATGTTGATATAGCCTCTGAATTCAGATACAGGGACCCGCTTATAGGTGAAGGCGACCTTATGATAGTTATATCACAGTCAGGTGAAACAGCAGATACAAAGGCAGCTATGGAGCTTGCCAAGGAGCGTGGGGCAGACACTATGGCTATTGTCAATGTAAAGGGTTCATCTATAGCAAGAGAAGCCGATATGGTTGTGTATACACATGCCGGTCCTGAAATATCAGTTGCTTCAACAAAGGCATATATGGTTCAGATATCTATTATGTATCTTATTGCATTTGAGCTTGCATATGCAAAAAATAAGATAACAAAAGAAGAGTGTGAACAGTATACAAAGTATCTTGAAGAAATGCCACAGGTACTTGAAGATACACTTAATCTTAAGGAAAAGTGCCAGTATGCAGCATCTAAGCTTATGAATGCAGACAGCCTTCTTTATATAGGAAGAGGTCTTGACTATGCTTCAAGTATGGAAGGTTCGCTTAAGCTTAAGGAAATATCATATATTCACTCTGAGTCATATGCAGCAGGTGAATTAAAGCACGGAACAATATCACTTATTACAGAAAACATGCCGGTAATTGCAGTTGCAACACAGATGGATCTTGTTGAGAAGACTATAAGTAATATAAAAGAAGTAAAGGCAAGAGGTGCTCTTGTTATACTTGTGGCAGCACAGGAGGTAGAGGTTGAAGATGGCGTTGCAGATATAATAATACGTCTTCCAAAGACACCACAGATGTTTATGCCAATGACAGCGGCAGTTCCACTCCAGCTTATAGCCTACTATACAGCAGTACTTAAGGGTAATGATGTAGATAAGCCAAGAAATCTTGCAAAGAGCGTTACAGTAGAATAAATGCGGTAATATGGTATTTTAGAGAAAATAACATATCAGGGGAACATACCTCTGATACTGGATTATTTATATAGAAAGCAGGTAATAAAATGAACGAAGCAATTACTATAAAAGAATTATACAGTCTTGATAAGACTATTGCAGCAGATATATTTGAGGGATGTACATTTCCATGGGAAGTGCTGTCTAAGATAGGTGACTTTATAGTTGAGCTTGGAAACAGGCTTCCAGCAGACGAGTATATTAAAAGAGGCGAAAATGTATGGGTTCATAAAGAAGCAAATGTATTTGCCTCAGCTTATATCGCAGGTCCAGCCATAATATGCAAGGGTGCAGAGGTAAGACACTGTGCATTTATAAGAGGAAAGGCTATAGTTGGCGAGGGTGCTGTTGTCGGTAATTCAACAGAATTAAAGAATGTCATATTATTTGACGGGGTACAGGTTCCACACTATAACTATGTAGGCGATTCAATACTTGGATATAAGGCACATATGGGTGCAGGTTCAATAACTTCTAATGTAAAGTCTGATAAGAAGCTTATAACTATCAAGGGAGCAGATGAAGCAGTTGATACTGGAATAAAAAAGATAGGAGCATTTCTTGGCGACCTTGTTGAGGTGGGTTGTGGAAGCGTACTTAATCCGGGAACAATAGTGGGAAGGGAAAGCAATATATATCCGCTTTCAAGCGTGAGGGGATATGTGCCAGCCCATTCTATATATAAGAAGCAGGGTGAAATTGCAGAAAAATATTAGGAAAATATTAATAAATTGTTAATAAATCTAAACAATACTTGAAAAATATATGTCTTATGTTATATTTAAGCTTGTGAAAGGAAAGTGATATTTCACAGAAAATATTGCAGAAAGTAATCGGAAAAAGTTGGTCAGTCGTGATAATTGTGTCTGATTAAAGGAATTCTGATTATTTATAAAAAAGGGATAAGAATAGTGAGGTAAAAAAATGAAATCTTTTAAGGGAATCGGCTTTCAGCTTGTATTATCTTTCGTAGTAGCGATAGGCGTATCTATAATACTTGTATCATTCGGCTCTATAAAGACAACAAGAACAGCTGTAAACAGTAACACAAATGTAACAAGTGAGCAGACACTCGATGCTGTGCAGGAGGGCTTTACAACATACTTAAAGACACTTTCACAGCCTGTCGACCTTCTTACACGTAAGAATGAGATAAAGCATCTTGAAGACTCAGGTGATTTGAACACTAATGTAACAGCAATAAAGGATTCTCTTGTTGCATCGGTTAGAGTAACTAATGGTGCAGAGCTTGCATTTTTTACAACAAGTACAGGCTTAAGAATTGATGGATGGACAGAGCTTAACCCTCAGACCAATAAGGTATCTAACAAGGGTGGACTTACAACAGGTGTTAATGATACTAACCAGACATGGTATAAGAGCTGTATAGGTTCTAAGGCAAGGAATTCTATATATTCTATGTTTTCAGACCCATATACTGACTCTTCGTCAGGAAAGACTATATTTACTGTATCGCAGGAAATAAAGTATTCAGATAACAGCAATTATGGTGCTGTAGGTCTTAATATTGACTTCTCAGAGGTAGAAGATTATGTAAGAAATATAGGACTTCTTAACACAGGTTATGTAATACTTGTCAATAATGATGGCAAGATACTTGTTAATAATGACAAGAATACATATGTTGATGACGTTACAAAGCTTGCATGCTGGAGTACTATAAAGGGTCTTAGTGATGATAAGCTTGATACAACATTTTCTTTTGATGAAACTGTCAATGGTGAAAGCCTTCATATAGTAACATCAAAGGATGCAGTTACAGGCTGGACTCTTATGGGCTTTATAAGTGAGTCTGAAACACAGTCAGTTATTGACAGCATTAGAAATACGACTATATTACTTGCACTCATTGCTCTTGTAATCGGTATAGCAATTGCCATTATAATATCAAAGTTAATCTCAGGTGAACTTAAGAAAATCAATGTGGCTATGGATAAGATGGCAAATGGTGATCTTACACATAGAATAAAGGTTAAGAGGAAGGATGAATTTGGTCAGGCAGAAAGCAACTATAATATTATGGCTGACCAGATGGCAGGACTTATCAAGGGCGTTGAAGAAAAGTCTGGTGTACTTATAACAGCATCCAAGAAGATATCACAGGTAAGTGAGTCTACTACAGAAACAGTTAATCAGGTTTCAGAAGCTATCCAGAGCGTATCTATAGGTGCATCAGGACAGGCAGAGAGCACACAGAAAGCTACATCAGAAGTAGAACTTCTTGCTTCTAAGCTTCACGAAACTAAGGCATATGTAAGCGATATAAGCGATATGTCAATAGAGACAAAGACTCTTAGTGATAAGGGTATAACAATTGTTGATGACCTTATTGACAAGGGTGAAAAGTCTAAGGATAACTCAAGATTTTCTAAGAATGTTGTCAATGAGATGATTGAAAGTATTGAAAAGATTAACTTTATATCTGATGCAATTACAGAGATTACAGAACAGACTAACTTACTTTCTCTTAATGCAAGTATTGAGGCAGCAAGAGCAGGTGAGAGCGGAAAGGGCTTTGCAGTAGTTGCTGATGAGATTAGAAAGCTTGCTGAACAGTCACAGTCTTCAACAGATGAGATTAAGCAGATTATCAAGGAGATATCAGCTAAGTCAGTTGTTGCTGAAAAGACTATGGACGAAAGTGTTGAGATTATAAACGAGCAGAATAAGTCAATCAATGCGGCAAAGGAACTTTTCGGACATATCTCAGATGCAATCAATGCACTTAAGGATGGTCTTGAGAACATAGCTTCACTTAATGACCAGATGGATGTAAGCCGTGAAAATGTTGTTAAGAGTATGGAGGATGTTGCTTCTGTATCAACAGAAACAGCAGCAGCTTCTGAGGAGGTTTCAGCCTCAGCAGAGGAGGTTAATGCGACTATGCATACACTTAATCAGTTTACTGTAGAACTTGATGATATTGCTTCACATCTTACAGAAGCTATTGATAAGTTCGACCTTTAATTACATTTTTTTATAATTTTTGATATTTTTTACACAATCATAATTGACTTAAGCATTGTGATGTGAGAAAATAACACAAGTGATAAAGGGATTCATCATTAGGTATGGATCCCTTAACTAACGAAAGGAGTAATAAGATGATTTATACACAGGAAGTTGAAAACATGTGTCCAGTAGCACAGGGCGTTCATCATGGCGCAGCTCCAGTTCCTACAGAAGGAAAGTGGGTACAGAATAAGGAAGTTAAGAACATTTCAGGTTTTACACATGGTGTTGGCTGGTGTGCTCCTCAGCAGGGTGCATGTAAGCTCACATTAAATGTTAAGGAAGGTATCATTCAGGAAGCTTTAGTTGAAACAATCGGATGTTCAGGTATGACACATTCAGCAGCTATGGCAGCTGAAATTTTACCAGGCTTAACAGTTATGGAAGCTTTAAATACAGACTTAGTATGTGATGCTATCAATACAGCTATGAGAGAATTATTCTTACAGATTGTATACGGCAGAACACAGAGCGCTTTCTCAGAAGGCGGTTTAGCAGTTGGTGCTGGTCTTGAAGACCTTGGTAAGGGACTTCGTTCACAGGTTGGTACTATGTATGGTACTCTTGCAAAGGGACCACGTTACTTAGAGATGGCAGAGGGATATGTAACAGGTATCGCTCTTGATAAGGATGATCAGATTATTGGTTATAAGTTCGTTAACCTTGGTAAGATGACAGACTTCATTAAGAAGGGTGATGATCCTAACACAGCATATGAGAAGGCAGCTGGACAGTATGGCCGTGTTGCTGATGCAGTTAAGATTATTGATCCTAGAACAGATGAAGAGGTTAAGTAAGGAGGACGAATATAATGGCATTATTTGAATCATATGAGAGAAGAATTGACCAGATCAACGCTGTACTTAACAGCTATGGTATCTCATCTATAGAAGAAGCTGAGAAGATTACTAAAGATGCTGGTTTAGACGTATACAACATGGTAAAGGGCATTCAGCCTATTTGCTTTGAAAACGCTTGCTGGGCTTACATCGTAGGTGCAGCTATCGCAATCAAGAAGGGTGCTAGAAAGGCTTCAGAAGCTGCTGCAGCTATCGGTGAAGGTCTTCAGGCATTCTGTATTCCAGGTTCAGTTGCTGACCAGAGAAAGGTTGGTCTTGGACATGGTAACCTTGGTAAGATGCTTCTTGAAGAAGATACAGAATGTTTCGCTTTCTTAGCAGGTCACGAATCATTCGCTGCTGCTGAGGGTGCTATCGGTATCGCAGAGAAGGCTAACAAGGTTAGACAGAAACCTCTTAGGGTTATTCTTAACGGTCTTGGTAAGGATGCTGCTAAGATTATCTCAAGAATTAACGGATTCACATTCGTTGAGACAGAGATGGATTATGCTACAGGCGAAGTTAAGGAAATCGAAAGAATCGCATATTCTGATGGACTTCGTTCTAAGGTTAACTGCTACGGCGCTAACGATGTAACAGAAGGTGTTGCAATCATGTGGAAGGAGAATGTTGATATCTCTATCACAGGTAACTCAACAAACCCTACAAGATTCCAGCATCCAGTTGCAGGTACATACAAGAAGGAAAGACTTGAAGCTGGCAAGAAGTACTTCTCAGTAGCTTCAGGTGGTGGTACAGGTCGTACACTTCACCCAGATAACATGGCAGCAGGTCCTGCTTCTTATGGTATGACAGATACTATGGGACGTATGCACTCAGATGCCCAGTTCGCTGGTTCATCTTCAGTTCCTGCCCACGTAGAAATGATGGGTCTTATCGGTATGGGTAACAACCCTATGGTTGGTGCTACAGTTGCTGTTGCTGTTTCTGTACAGCAGGCTGCTGATGAAGGTAAGTTCTAATTAATTTAATAAGTTAAATGCGTTAAGCCGCCGTAATCACTGAGATTGCGGCGGTTTTTGCGTGGTATATGATTAGAATAAAAATGTTTTAAAGACGTGTAAAAAAGTATGGAATTTTGACGGTAAGTAACAAGTAAGTAACAGGTAAGTAACAGACGTAAGTAACAAAAAAAGACTGCAAGTTGATACATTTGCAGCCTTTTTGATAATATATTTATGGGTTGGGTAAGTTGATTTTAATAAGCTCTTCACGTAGTTGTTCTACAGTTCTGTGAGTATATACAGCTTCTGTAACATCTTCTATAACGTGGCCAACGATTGTTTTTAATATATATTCATTCATATTAACTGCTTTAGCAGCATTGATAAATGTATGTCTTGTATCATGAGGTTTATGCTTCAGATTAAGCTTCAGCATAACTTTATTGAAGCGGCCACGGTATTTGTCATAAGTGAGATGAGTACCTTGTTGTCCATTTTCATCATTAAACAGATAAGCACTATGCATTTGTATGGCTTTATCATAATTCTGTTTAACAAGCTCCTGTATTGCCGGGTGAATAGGTATAGTACGATTACGGCCAGCATCGGTTTTCAGACCGCCTGTGAAGGACCAGTTATCTAAATCTACATCAGCTATCTTAAGAATAGCTAGCTCATGAGGCCTCCAACCGCTGTATATGCCTATTAAAACTATATCAGTGAATGGATATGCTATGTTATTCCATAACTTCATTATTTCCTCATCAGAGAATGGTATACGTGTTATCTTTGTTTCACCACGGGATACATGTTCACAAAGAGCTGCATAATCTTTATCAACGATATCATATTTTAGGCAATATCGATACATAAGATTATATAAGCTTTTCATGCGTTGCTTGGTAGGTCCACCAACATTGGCATTATGTATTGTCCCCTCAAGATGATTGGGGCGAATATCTTTCATACGCATTTTATGAAGCGGTTTGGAATGATTAAAAGCACTTATCCAGCTTCTTACACCGCTTTGAGATATTTTCTGAAAATGTTCAGAACTCCATTTCTCATAGACTTCTTCAAATGTGATGTTATTGGTGTTTATATCATAAGGGTTTTCGTTATAGTTAATAAGAGCAGTAAGTGCTTCCTGCCTAGTTGGATAATATCCAATAATCATATAGAGCTGTTTTGTTTTTCCGGTTTTCTCATCAATATCCCAGCCTTTTGTCTTACGGGCAACCCATGGTTTACGTCTTTTTCCGGATAGTTTGTATACACAACCCATTCCATTAGCTAATTTCATATTATCATTCCTTCTTTCTTTGTCTGAATTAAGTTATGTTATTCATTGATTTAATAAATCAGAGTATAAAAATAACACCTACTTGCAAAAGTGGTGTCAGGAATGATATAATACAGCTTGTTCAGGGCGGTATTATATCATAGGCACAGCTTATGTAAGTATCGTGGTAAAGGCTCTTGTGTTGATAGCACAGGGGCTTTTATTTATATAATGAAAAAAGGTGGTAACTAAAGCTATCACCCTACTAACAAATGAAATAGGTGGGGTGATATTCACATATCTTAAACTAGGGGGACGGCTGTCTGTTACGTCCTCAGATTTCATTTATATTGTAACTTCGATATAATTAATGCTCAGATTCAGAATTGGCTAAACTATCAAGTGCATATGCTAATTGTTTAGCAACATTATTTGGCATAATAATTTCAGTAACCTCATTGATTTTTGATTCTTCAGTAGAACCATCTTCTTTGAATACAGGTGATTGTTGAAGAAATCTTATAATAAGCTCTCCACTATCTGCGCTTAAAGCACAAGAAAAACCATTTGCATATTGCATCATAATAAAATCCTCCATTTACATTTCTTTAGGGTCTTCTTTTTTGTTATATATATTTGACTTATACTTAGATATAGATATAACCTTTGGACTTGTGAATTTTACAGTATTATATGAATAATAGTTGTAGTTATTAGGCGTAATGTATTGTGGATTGTCAGAAACTTCATCTACTAATTCAACATGTAAATGCATATCCAGCTTTGCAGCAATATCTGCAAGTGATTGAATTGTGAAATTGTAGTCATCACTTTCCCATTTGGAAACCATACCTTGACTTACACCTAATTTTTCTGCAAATGCTTTTTGAGAAAGATTTAATTCTATTCTTTTTTTCACAATAGCAGATGATATCCTAGCCTGGCAATCAGCAGAGATCACGTCTGCTGTATTGATAACGTCTTCAAAAATTGTAAATAAATCATTTAAATCTCCGAATTTTTTACTCATTGTAAAGCCTCCTTTAAGTAGTCACCATATCTTTCTTTAGCAGGAACTTCATATTGAGAATAGTCTGTTGCACGCTTTCCTTCTCTTTCATAGAAAGCCACAAGGAAAACAGGGGTAGTATTATCATAAAATGTAATTATAAATCTTATGTTAAAGTTCTTCGATTTTAAATGAAGAGAATAATATAATTGTTCAGATTTATATTTAAGAATCTCATTACTATCAGCATCATTTACACGTGTTTTTAATGAAACAAGAAATGCAAGTTGCTTGTTGAGAATCTTGAATAACTCACCCTCGTGTCCTTTTACATCTTTCAATAAATCACTTAATTCACGTAAAAATGCTTCGTGAAAGACAAAACCATATTCATTTGTATATTTTGTTAGTGAGTCCATTAATTCCTTTAGTGCTTGTTTTAAGTTAATATTATCATCTCCTTTAGTATATTACTTATAAGTAATAAAATCAAATATTATAATACTATTATATTACAAAAAAGTTATGGTATAACCATTTCGCTGAAGTGAGGGAAATGGTCAGAAACCTAATTCAATCCCAGTTCTTTCATAGCATCTTCGGATGATACAAATTCAGAACAATCAGGGTCATTTTTTATGCTTTCAAGTATTTTCTTATCAAACTTATCAGGTTCAACAGTTTCTATATCAGTAGCTGTAAGTTCTTGTGCATAAGCTAATATATACCCAATCTTATAATCAGGCATATTGTCAATTAACTGTAATAACTGTTCCTTTTCACTCATCGTAATACCTCCTAATCATAGTCTTAATTAAATATTATTCCCACATCTCCAACATATAAAAGGTTGGGTAATAATGCAAATAGAGAACCTGAGATTATATATCTCAAGTTAAGTCAAATAAAAAGTAATCTAGGGAGCTAAATATATTGGAATGACTGAGGTGCATTATTTATACCATAGGATTTTAAATCTTTTGGTTCCTGGTATTTAATAACATTTTTTAATTTATAAGCTACTGCCTGTTCGCTGTTATTATAATAGCTATCAAAAAATGTTTTATTAATACCTGAGTATTCATGTGTAATATTCCATATTATTTGAGGGTCATCAATTAGAACGTCCTCAACTTCCGCTTCTCCGACAACTTTTTTAATAGGGGTAGTGGAATATATTACAATTTTATCAACATGTCGTTTACATGCTTTTTTTCTGAATTCATATAATTTTGTTCCATTCATTATATTTTCGACATGAATGGGATTGATTGATAATAGTATTGAGCACATTGTATCTATCACTCCGTTCTTTTTTAATATAGTAATATCTTACTATGATTAATGTCTTATTGCAATAAAATTTAGAACAGTTGTTCTAATTGATTAATAAATTGGAAATGCCCCTTTTTCTGCAATTGTTTCAAATTGTTTATTGGTTAACTCAAAAAATCCCCAATATTGATTACGTTGTAATCCTATATCTTCTATTAATTTATGACGAACAATTCTTTTTACTAAAGCACTATTATATGTCATCTTAATAGCTTTGCATTTTCCCTTGCAAAACCAATAATAAAGCTCCTTTTTATCAAATACACTATATTTACATGCATAGTTATAGAAATCATTAAAATTTAGAAACTCACTTTGGTCTTTAACATTTTCTACAACACATATTGATGTCACAACCGAAGAATATTCGGCATTTTTGAATTGTCAGCAGTTCTATATATAACTACAATATCTCCGTATTTTAATCTTTGCACAGCTTCCATTGAACAGACATATATCTTGTGAATTGAATTAGTATAGGAAACATCTTTTATTATATTTTTATCCTCTGTTGTTAAAATAGAGTCCAGAAACATAATAGAATGATATTCAGGATAGATGCTTAATAAATATTTCCTAGATGAATTCAAATTAATAAGAGGAAAATCTTTATTAATATCACCAGTGATTTTTTTCATTTGTTTTATATATACGTTTTCTTTATGCGAATTGGTTCCTTTTGTACCATACAATTCAAATCCAAACTGTTGAACTAAATTAATAAGGGAATTATGCTTTTCATAAATAGTAACATAGCATATGTCAGCATCTTCATTTACTGCATAGTCTGTAATGATTTTTATAAATTGTTCTCCCATTTTGGTACCGTGTGCTTCGATTTTAAATGTTCCAACTTTTAAAATATTTTTTGCCGATATATTAGGTGTTACATCATCAACAAAATCACATTCTATCTTTAGATATAGAAATCCGATTATTTTATTATTGTCATCATACTGGACAAATGCATCCTGTTCACTTTTTCTTTTAAACCAATCGTCAAAACCTGTATAGTCATCTCTAAGAGATTGGAAAAAAGGGTCGTTTAAATCAATCTCTGAAAAAGTTTTATGTAAAATGTTATTCAATATAAGTACCCATCCCTGTATTTTAAGTTAATTAATATTTCTGTCTGTTCTCTATTACCTTACCAATTATTTTAACTGGTTTGCTTATAATTTCTTCATTGGTAAAGTATATTGGTTCATATGCCGGATTATTAGGTATTAACCTGATACCATCGGCATATTTCATTAAGCGTTTTATGGTAGCATCATTACCATTAACTATAACAATAGGGATATCTCCTGACTCACAATCATCCTGACGTTTAACGATAAGAATGTCACCTTCACATATTCTTGGTTCCATAGAGTTACATTTAACTTTCAATCCAAAGTATTTGCCTTTGGAGGCGGTAATGGAGTCAATTTCAAGAGAAACAGATTTGGAAGATATATTGTCTTCTACTAGGTTAGCACGGCTACATCCGAATAAATCGCACATAGCCTCAACTTTATCTATTCGAGGTGTTTTTATTCAATACACCATTTATATACAGAAGTAGTTCCAACAACAAGTTTTTTGCTAATTCTAAATGTGTAATACCATTAACTTTAAGATAGTGTCGTAGACTCTTTGAATAAACTTTATTAAATTTTTTTTCTGGCATCTTAAGCTCATTTCTTAAAATAAACATACACTAAAAGTGAAAAATAAATAATAAAAAATTTAAAAAATTCACTTTAAGTGTTGGTATCACATAAAGTAATGATAATATAATTGCATAAAAATGAAATGAGTTATTAAACTGAAAATTAAAATATTACTAGTAGCGGTGAGTGCTAATGATTGTTCAACACAAAATATCGTTGATGAATGGCTAAATTAAAAAAAACAATTGTAAATTGGAAAAGGCTAAAAGTATGTCAGCATTAGCATTATTACTTATCTATAACATTTTAATTGATAATATTTTACCTAAATACATATTTAAATAATATAAATATTTGATGTATTTATTTTTATACAGAGGAGATGTAAGAGGAAATGTATATTTTTGATATGGGTGTCTCTCTTTTTTGCTATTTGTGTCGATAATATATTTAATTATCGAATCAATAAGACGGGGTGAAAAATGTTTAAATTATTTAGAAGAAGTGAAAAGGCACAAATGCAGATGTTAAAGGATTTACAAGGCAATCCATATAAATTTTATCGTGGAAAAAGCTTTAATAATATCTCAAATGGGCGCTTCTTTTGTAGTTGTTTTGATATAGCAAAAAAATATGCATGGCATTATGATATGCCTATTATTGAAACAGAAATTCAAGTAAGAAATCCGTTGGTAATAGATGCTACTTTTGAAGATGGGTATAGCACATATAATTATCTATATGTGTATGATTGCAAATTGTATCCTGAAGAAAAAAGAAATTCTTTGATTAAATACATTAAAAAAGTTGGTGGTACAAATACACTTTCAACAGATGAGGTTCTTAGGTGGGCAATGGAAACAAAAGATATTGATGCTGTAATTGTGAAAAATGTTAGAGAGGGGGAAAATTCAGGATTTCCGATATATGATGTAATGGTATGGAATACAAAGAATCTTGTAAATGAAAGAGATGTTGCAAAAGAGAAACAAGAATTTGAATTTTTTAGAGACAATACATTTAAGTGTGTGGATTTATCTGAATATATATCGGAGCAAGAGCAGGATGGAGTGGTTAATGTCACAAAAGGTGAGGGATATTTTGTAGAACATATAATTAAGAGAGAAAATACAGAGGGGGATATTAAGCATGAGCTTGTAGCAAATACATGGTATATTGAGCATGAACTTGTAGTAAATACAAATGTTCCAATACAGATATTTTGTATAGATACTAGTAGCTATGTGACAGCACTACAGAAAAAACAAGGTATTTATGAGAATACTGCTGGGATGACTTCACTGAAAGAATTTGTACCTTATAATGGAATGATTCGAGTGAAGAAAATTATGCAGAAATGTAAATATCAAATTGAAAAAACTTAATTTACTTGATGCATCAAAAAATGTATATAACAAAGATAGGTTTTGGGTAAGGAAGAATGAATAATAGAAAAGTATGTGAATATATAAGTAAAATGTCTGAAAGAGAATATCTTGCAGATTTGTGCGTAAAGCAAGGGTATGGTCAATCATGTGGAGGTTATTTAGCTTCTTATTCAAAAGATAATTTAATATTAATGAGACCATCAGAAAAAATGCATTTTCTTAATTATTATGGCAATAAGAAGAATGTAGAAAGAAATCCAACATATTATTATTTAAGATGTCCGCAATTATTATTATTTATTGCTGAAATTGCAGGTATATCAAAGCATAGACTAGACAAAGCATATAATATATTAAAAATATATGAAGATGAAAATATGTTAAGAAATACAGAAAAGAACGGAAACTATATGTGGGGGAAACAAGAATTTAGAGACTTTAAATCACAGTTGCAGATTAACATTGTGACAAAAATAATCCGTGTTTCAAGGACATGGGAAGAGGTAAAAGCAGAAGTAGCGAATTTGTGAATTTTTACTAATAGTTTGATATGTAATAAAAATACCTACTCCCTCTTGACATCCCCACAACAAAATAGTTATAATTCAAATAGTTTGAATTATAACTATATATCAATACAATAATGTCAGAGTCAAAAATTATTTTACCTCTGACATCGTACCACACAGAAAGATGAGGGAGCTTTATGAGTAATTCACTACACTACCTGATGATGGCTAATCAGATGCTTGTGCAGAAAGCACTGATGGAGCGTGTTAAAGAGTCGGGGCTTACTATCGGGCAGCCAAAGGTCTTAGACTATCTTAAAGACCATGATGGAAGCAGCCAGAAGGACATTGCAAGAGCGTGCTTTATAGAAGCCGGTTCACTTACTACCATACTTAATGGAATGGAAGAAAAGGGACTGATAGAAAGGCGCACACTTAACGGAAACAGGCGGAGCTATCATATATTTATGACAGATGAAGGCAAAAAAAAGCAGCAGATGATAGATGAAGCATTTGCAGCTATAGAAGAGAAGGCGGTGTCCGATATTTCAGATGAAGAATACAGTCAGTTTATGTCAGTATATCAAAAGTTATATAACAATCTTCTGAATATGAAAGACGGGCAGCAGCCTGAGTTATAACTTAATGATAAAACGATAAGAAAGAGGAAAAGTTACAATGAATAAGTTAAAAAGATATCTGCTATTTTTAGTCGGATTATTTGTCAATGCGTTAGGAGTAAGCCTTGTCACAAAGGCAAGTCTTGGTACATCACCAATATCATCAATTCCGTATGTTCTCAGTCTTAATTTTCCACTTACACTGGGCAATTTCACAATAATATTCAGTATATTTCTTATTGTGCTGCAGATTATAATATTAAGAAAGAATTTCAAGCTTGAAAATATATTGCAGATACCTGTTTCAATAGCGTTCGGATACTTTATAGACCTTACAATGTATATGTTTTTCTGGGTCAATCCACAAAATTATATAGTTAAGGTTATAGCACTGCTTGCTGGCTGTCTTGTGCTCGGATTTGGTGTATACATAGAGGTTGTTGCGGATGTTGTTATGCTTCCGGGTGAGTCATTTGTCAGAGCTATAGTAATGACCTGTAACACTAACTTTGGAACAACCAAAATTATATTTGACTCATCAATGGCAGTTATAGCGGGAGTTCTCTCATTTACATTCTCAGGCAGGCTGAATGGTGTGCGTGAAGGTACTATTATTGCGGCCATGTTGGTCGGTTTTATAGCAAGACTTTTAGGAAAGAAGCTTGAGTTCATAAAGCCATATCTTTTTCCTGAGGATTATAAGAAGCCAGAAGAAGACAGAGTAGTAGCAGATGCAGAAAATAAAGAAAATATATCAATAAATGCAATTGTAATAGGACGACAGTATGGTTGTGGCGGACATTCAATAGGAAAAATGCTTGCAAAGCAGCTCGGTTATGAATTTTATGACAATGAAATAATAAAGATGGCAGCCGGAACTACAGGCATGACATCAGATTATATAAGCAGAAATGAAGAGTCTATGACAAACAGTTTCCTGTATGACCTTGTAAACCAGATGTACCAGTATGGCAGTCATGATGAGGAAGCTCCTAAGGATAAGATATTTGAGGCTGAGTCAAAAGTTATAAAGGAGTTAGCAGCCAAGGGAAAATGTGTTATTATAGGAAGGTGCTCTGATTATGTATGCCGTGATGATGAAAATGTATTGAAAATATTCCTTACAGCGCCACTTGAAAGCAGAATAAAGAGAGTGGCACAGCGCCTGAATATTACTGATAAAGAGGCAGAACTTAGAATTCGTAAGGAAGACAAGAGGAGAGCCGATAACTATCATTACTATACAGGTAGAATGTGGGGTAATGCGGCTAATTATGATATAACATTGAACACAAAGCTTGGAGAAAAATATATTGAAACCTGCATCAAAAATATGAGTAAGCAGTGAGCTGTGCTAGACGAATATTCAACAGTTTAAGAAAGTGAAGCTTTCTTAGACAGGCACGGTGAATGAGTGTGAAAGCATAGATTGTAAGTACAGGGTAGATATATAATGAAATGTAATGATATACAAGGACTGCAGCATTGTTACGCAATACTCTAACATTACAACAACTATAAATGAGCTATGAGGTATAACACATGATAGATGAAAAACAGATACTTCCATTCAACTTCTTTTCCTATGGCGGCACTTACAGCGGCGACCATAATGGAATGAGATATATGATTAAAAGGACAGGTGAAAAGCCGGAATTTATGCTTGATGCACTTGTATGGAGAGGTCCATTTGCATCAAGCGCTGTTAATCCGGATGATATAACCACAAAGCAGTTTGAATATTCCGAAGAGGGCAGAAAAGAAGCTATCGAATGGATACAGAAAATGTATGACGAAAGAAAAGATGAATGGGACAACGCCCCATCCATCAATCAGGCAAAAAGATATACAAAACTGGTAAATACAGAAAATCAGGAAAATTAATAAGAATTATTCTGTGGTCTGGTTGTATATATGAACAGAATTACATATATAATACATGCAATTACAAGCTTCATTAAAAGTAGCAGAGTGTAGCTTATATTTGCAAGTATATCAGGAATAAGCAGAGTTATAAGTTTTTCGGATATCGAAGCGGTTGCAACAGATATTATGCTTATACTTGCAGGACATATAATATTGTTTACCACATTTGCCTTAAAACAATAAGAAAGCCTTAGCTTCACATAGCTTAGAAGGCATACGATAAAGTTGCTTATTATAAGTCCGTATATGTATCCTGATATGCCAATATGGGGAACAAGAACAATAAGAAAGCCTATTCTTATAAGAAGTCCTGTTATATTGGCGGCACATGTAAATGTGGTTTTATTAATTCCATTCAGTATACTTGACAGACCGACTTTGAGATACAGAAATGGACAGACACAGGCAAGCAGAGTGGTGTATGTGTATACATCGCTTTCGCCGAATATGATGGCACCAAGTCGGCTTATATACAGAACAAATAACACAGAACACATAATTCCAAGGTGCATACACAGCGTAATGGTGTAGGATATTGTATTTATTATGCCATCCGAGTGGTTAGCTGAGCTGTCCTCCGATATTTTAGGAACAAGCATAACTGCCAGCGAATTAGTTATTGCGCTTGGAAACATAATAAGAGGCAGAGCCATTCCACCGATTATGCCGTAGGTGCTCACAGCATTTTCATGGCATAAGCCATACAGCATAAGCTGAGCTGGGATAAGGATTGCCTCGCCGCTTTCAAGAAGATGTATAAGCAGGCTGTTTAAGTTTAGAGGAATTGCATACAGAGTTATTCTTTTTGTATACATACAAAGTGTACGCATATTATTTATAAACATATTGGATAAGGTATCTTTACGGTATCTTATCTTTTTTGCGTACAATAATATAACACAGAATAAAACAGCAGACAGCTCACCAAATATATTACCGTACAGGGCATCATATATGGTAAGTTCGCCGGAGCCTTTAATAAAGGCATAATAATATATGATAACACCAAGAATTCTTACAAGCTGCTCAATAATCTGGGATATGGCGGGTATGGCGGTTGATTTGCAGCCATAATAATATCCGCATATACAGTTGTGCAGGGCTGACAGAGGAATTCCAAGCACGATAACCTTTATAAGACTGGCACAGTAAGCATTTAACATAATACGTTTGGCTATTGTATCTGCAAATATATAGCACAATGTCGAAAATGCTATAGAAACCGGAAGGGATACGCATATTCCGGATATAAGCGGTTTGAGGCTTTTGTGATAAGCGGCTGTAAACTTTGATATGGCTGAATTAAAACCGATGATGCATACCGAAAAGGCTATTCCGCAAAGCGGCATAATAAGCTGCAACATTCCCATACCATAAGCACCAATATGCCGGTTAAGAAATATCCTGTAATAAAAGCCGAGTATACGGCAGAAAAGTCCGGCTGCGGTAAGAATTATAGTTCCTTTAATAAGCGGATTTTTGATGGATTTATTCATATATGACCAGTTAATAACCATATCTTTATTCTTTAACATATTATGCTTTAATTGAATATAATATGATGTAAGTATTAAAAGGTATTTAGGTGTCAGTCGGGTCATAAGTTTTTTAACTAATGCAGATATGAACGACTTTCTGACATTTGGCATAATATTAAAAATATAGGGGAAAGTGCGAATATATGCACGGAAAGGGGAGGTATGTTATATCTTGATAATGCGGCGACTACGCCGGTTCTTCCAGAAGTGCGTGATGTTATGTTGAATTATATTGCGGATAATTATGGCAATCCGTCTTCCATATATAAGATAGGCAGAATGAATAAGATAGCGCTGGAAGAGGCAAGAAAGATAGTAGCAGAAACTATTGGTGCGGCTTCGGACGAGGTATTTTTTACATCAGGTGGAACGGAGAGTGATAACTGGGTGCTTGAATCAGCGCTGACAGGCAGCCAAGTACACGATACAACAGGTGGCAGCAGTGGTAAAAAAGGTCATATTATAGTCAGTTCCATAGAACATCCGGCGATTATGAATAAGTGCCGCCAGCTTGAAAAAAGAGGATATAAGGTAACTTATGTCAAGGTACATCCAAATGGAATTATTAATATGAATGACCTTGTATCACATATCCAGTGTGACACGAGACTTATATCAGTTATGCTTGTCAACAATGAGATAGGCACAATCCAGCCAGTAAAGGGAGTGTGCAATATAGCCGCAGAATATGGCATACCGGTTCATACAGATGCGGTGGCGGCTTATGGTCATATTCCTGTAAATGTTAATGAACTCGGTGTTGATTATCTAAGTGTGAGTGCGCATAAGATAGGCGGTGCTAAAGGTGTTGGTTTCCTTTATGCAAGGTCTGGAAATATAAGTCCGCTTATATGTGGTGGCGGTCAGGAACGGGGGATGCGTTCCGGCACTGAAAATGTAGCGGGTATTATTGGACTTGCAACAGCCGCCAGAATATCACAGAATAGGCTGAAACAGCGCATACAGGAGGAAATGTCAACAAGAAACTATATAACAAACAGAATATTAAGGGAAGTAAAAGGTTCAGCGCTTAATGGTGATTATAAAGATAGAATATCCGGTAATATGAATTTCAGATTTGATGGCATTAACGGTGGTGAGCTTGTGATAATGCTTGACAAAGATGGAATATGTGTATCGGCAGGTTCGGCATGCCACGGAAATCTAGGAGGACCATCCCATGTACTCAAGGCAATAGGGCTTGACGATGAGGGCGCACAGTCATCAATAAGAATTACACTCAATCATGGACTGACAAGGAAGCAGTGTGATTATTGTGTGGAGTGTATAAAAAGAGGCGTGAGGGAGCTGCGTGAAAGCGCAGGCTAGAAAAAGCGGTCAAACACAAACAGAGAACAGACAGGGGCAGTCAGAAAAAGCTGATTGTCCTTGTCGAATTGCGAGGTGTAAAACACGGGTTCAGTATGGTAGAATGAGAACAACAAATCGTAGTTTGTAACGAAGATATTTGCAATGAAAGGAATTAAGATTGAGTTATCGGGGATTGCAATAATACTTTTAGGAATTGCTGTGACAACAAATAATTTTTGGGGATATGTCCTAGGTGTTCTTGGATTTGGCGTCGCTGTAGTTGGCTGTTTTCTAAAAGATAATCACTGATAACTTCTTGTTTGAAAAATTGAGAAAACGTAATATTGAACAAAAAGAAATGCACAGTTCTTAGCTTATCGTGAACTGTGCATTTTTGTAAATAAATACTTTTAATTAGCCGATTACGGCATCCTCT
>ERZ773202.491-NODE-491-length-36499-cov-38.761497_pt1 | contig 36499 bp, 40 predicted proteins | sample MGYA00580998_ERZ773202 | MGnify/ENA primary metagenome ERZ773202 (study PRJEB29015, sample SAMEA2737803) | human gut metagenome | biome: human gut; feature: human-associated habitat; material: faeces | place: China | collected 2012 ...
GCCGTCTGGGTGTCATCGCCATGAACACCGCCATTGAGTGCGATATCTACGGCAATGAGAACTCCAGCCACATCTGCGGCAGCAAGCTGATGAATGGTATCGGCGGTTCCTGCGATTACGAGCGCAATGGCTACATCTCTATCTTCACCACGCAGAGTACCACCAAGAACGGTTGCATCTCTGCCATCGTTCCTATGTGCAGCCATGTAGATAGCACCGAACACGATGTGGATGTTATCGTTACCGAACAGGGAGTAGCCGATCTTCGTGGCAAGGGTCCGTTGCGCCGTGCCAAAGAGATTATCGAAAACTGTGCGCATCCGGATTATCGCCCTATGCTCCGTGAGTATCTGAAGTTTGCCGAGAAGGGACACGAGCCACAGAGCATGCGTGCCGCCCTCGCCATGCACGATACCTTCCTGAAGAAGGGTGATATGAGATTGACTGATTTCGGAGAATATATGTAGGTTCAATGTTTTTGATATAGTATGTCAAGTTTAAAATCACGAACAAAAAAAGATTAGTTTGGAGTTCTATTGAGCGATTTACTACACAAGGTATTCAATTCTTGTTTGGTATAATATTAGCAAGATTACTTTCTCCTGCGGATTATGGTATAATAGCAATGTCATTGCTTCTTTTGACTATTGCTCAAAGTATTATTGTTATTTATTAGGTGCAAAAAACTATTGCAAAATGAATGGAATGATGCAATCGATATGATGCCAAGTAAATTTAAACACAAATTTTTAAATTAAATATTATGGATAAGAATTTAATTACAGTAACTTCTCCGTTACTGCCTAGTTTGGATGATTTTCATGCTGAACTCCAGAAAATCTGGGACAGCAAGTGGATTACAAATAATGGTGATTATCATAAGAAACTGGAGGCTGCTCTTGCCGAGTACCTCAAAGTTCCATACGTGAGTCTCTTTACCAATGGTACCTTGCCATTGCTTACTGCATTGCAGGCTCTTCGTATTACTGGCGAAGTTATTACTACACCATACAGCTTTGTGGCTACTACTCACAGTATTTGGTGGAATGGTTGCAAGCCTGTATTCGTTGACATTGACCCTGCAACAGGTAACCTTGATCCAAACAAGATTGAGGCTGCCATCACTCCTAAGACTACCGCCATTATGCCTGTGCATGTTTATGGAAAACCTTGCGATACCAAGGCTATTCAGGATATTGCAGATAAGTATGGTCTGAAAGTCATTTATGATGCAGCTCATGCTTTCGGTGTAGAAGTAAATGGTGAGAGCATTTTAAATGCTGGCGATATGAGTACTTTGAGTTTCCATGCTACTAAGGTATATAATACCATCGAAGGTGGTGCCATGATTATGCATGATGAGACGACCAAGAAGCGTATCGACTTTTTGAAGAACTTTGGTTTTGCTGGAGAAACCGAGGTTGTAGGTCCTGGTATCAATAGTAAGATGGATGAGATGCGTAGTGCGTATGGCTTGTTGAACTTGAAACAGGTGGATGCCGCTATTGAAGCTCGTCATCAAGTAGCTATCAAATATCGCGAGGCTTTGCGCAATGTAGAGGGAATCACCTTCTTTGATGATATGCCTGGAGTTCGTCACAACTACAGCTACTTCCCAATCTTCATTGATGCACAGAAGTATGGAAAGACCCGTGATGAACTTTATGCAAAGATGAAATCACAGAATGTATTGGGGCGTCGTTACTTCTATCCATTGATTAGTGAATTCTCTACTTACCGTGGTTTGGAAAGTGCTGATCCAACAAACTTGCCTAATGCTCATAAGATGGCAGATAGTGTAATCTGCTTGCCTATGCATCATGCATTGAGCGAAGAGGATATTCAAAGAACCTTAGATTGTATTTTTTAATGATAGTTTTATAAAAAATCTCTTTAAAAATATTAAAATGGATAATAGAAAAAAAGAAATATATGTCCTAGGTATAGGAGGTTCTAGTTTTAAAATGATAGATTTGGCCAATGCTTGCGGATATGAAGTTGTTGGATTATATCACTACAATAATGAAAGAACTGGTCAAATTGATCATGGTTATCGTATATTGGGTAGTTTTGACGATCTATTTGAACAGGATATTCAAGATAAAAATTTCCTTCTTACGATGGGTGATATGAATATTCGTAAGTCTTTGTCTGATAAAATAATTCTAAAGGGTGGTCTTGTTCCAACATTGGTTCACCCTTCGGCAGAAATATCTCAGTTTGCTTTGATTTCCCCTATAGGAGTTATTGTAGATAGTCAGACCGTTATTCAGGCTGATTGTGAAATTGATGAAGGAGTTTATATTTGTTCTCATTCGATGATTTGTCATCAAACTCATCTTGAGGCTTACGTATTTGTAGCTCCTCATGCTTTAATTGGGGCTCGGTTAAATATTCGTGATTTTGTTTTTGTCGGTCAGAATGCGACATTGATTTCTACTAAAGTAAAAGAAATTGGTAGTCATACAATTGTTGGAGCTGGTGCAGTTGTGACAAAAGAACTTCCTCCTCATGTTGTTGTTGTTGGAAATCCTGCAAGAATAATTAAGAGTAGAGATTAGTTTTATGAATACTAGCACAAATAAACCCTCTGTTTCAATTTGTAGCATTACTTATGTGTAGATATAAAATATCAATCACATGGTATTAAGGATTTGAAGAACAAGAGGATCGTGGCGAGAAGTTATTAATGGTTAAACATCACTAGTGTCCACTTACAACGATTGTTAATCGTTTTTAGTGGCACTAGTGATTCAGCTCTATGCTAGAATATATTGTAAAATAAAGGAAGCTAGCATAAGTTGTGTGCTTTTCAATACATAAAGATTGAATGATAGACTGCGTAAGTAGCAGTAGTTTTTAATATGCAACAAGAATCATTAAAGAATAAAACGATAAAAGGAGTGGAATGGAGTGCTGCCGATGCCTTTCTTGGGCAGGGAGTAACTTTCATCGTCGGTTTGGTGTTGGCACGCCTTCTCTCTCCTGATGAATATGGATTGATTGGTATTTGCTTGATCTTTACAACAGTCCTCAACGGCATTGTTGATAGCGGATTTAGCAATGCCTTAATACGAAAGAAAGACGTTACAGATGAGGATTACAACACAATGTTTATGACCAATATGGCAATTAGCATAGTATTGTATATTTTTCTTTTTGTAAGTGCACCTTTTGTATCTGATTTCTTTCATCGCGTAGAATTAACAGCATTAGTAAGAGCCACTGGATTGATACTCTTTTTTAATGCATTATCTATCACGCAGGTAACAATTCTTACAAAAAACATAGATTTTAAGACAAAGACTAAAGCTTCTCTAGTTTCTGCCATAATTAGTGGTGTGATTGGCATTGTTATGGCGTTTATGGGATATGGTGTTTGGTCTTTAGTAGCTCAACAACTTTCTAAGCAGTTATTATATACTTTATGCTTATGGGTATTGAACAATTGGTGGCCCAAGTTTACATTCTATAAGGATAGTTTCAAGTATATGTGGGAATTTGGCTGGAAACTATTGGCTAGTGGTATACTGAATAATGTATGGAATCAACTATATCAAGTAGTTATTGGAAGATGCTATGCATCTGCAACCCTAGGACATTATACTCGTGCTAATGAATATGCAAGTATATTTTCATCTAATCTTACATCAATAGTCCAGCGAGTTAGTTATCCTGTTTTGGCAGAAATGCAGGAGGATAAGAAACGAATGGTACAAGGATATAGAAAAGTAATCAAGGTTACAATGTTTGTTACTGCAGTATGTATGATTTCGTTAGGAGCTGTTTCAGAACCCTTGATATATACTTTAATTGGAACAAAGTGGTATGAGGCTGCAACATATCTTCCTTTAATATGTATATCAATGTCTTTGTATCCTTTGCATGCTATCAATCTTAATATTCTTCAAGTTATAGGTAGAAGCGATATATTCCTTTATTTGGAAGTTTTTAAGAAGTTTGTTGGATTAGTTCCGCTTGTAATAGGAGTTTTTTGTGGTATTTATTATATGCTATTGGCTTCAATCTTCACTGGTGTTTTAAGTTTATATCTTAATACTTGGTACACTGGCAAAACTCTGAATTATACTTTTTGGAAGCAGTTGCATGATATTGCACCATCTTATTTTACTGCATTGGTTATCGCCGTTGCCGTTTATTTTTTGAAGTTTTTGATGTTACCATGTTATGTAGTATTGGTGCTTCAGATAATTGTAGGAATAATTGTCGGTTTAAGTATTAGTGAACTTCTTAAATTTGAAGAATATATTGAGTTAAAGTCGATTGTGATTAAAATGATAAAAAGAAAATAATTAAGTTATGGAATATCCGAAATTTAAAGTGAGTGTAAGGTGTTTTACCTTTAATCAGGCAAAATATATAGAGGATACAATGAATGGTTTTGTCATGCAACAAACTGATTTTCCGTTTGTTTGTTGTATAGTTGATGATGCTTCTACAGATGGAGAGCAGGATGTAATCAAGAAGTATATGGATATGCATTTTGATTATTCTCCAAATTCAGTTTCATTCGAAAAAGAAACAGATTATGCCTATATTCATTATGCGCAGCATAAAGAGAATAAAAACTGTTATTTTGCAGTTGTTTTTTTGAAAATGAATTTGTATTCAAAGAAAGAAGGATTTAAAAAATTTGAATATATTTCAGAATGGCGTGATATTTGTGAATATGAAGCAATATGCGAGGGTGATGACTTTTGGATAGACACAAAAAAACTTTCTAAACAGGTTTCATTTCTTGATACTCATCCAGATTATGGTTTCTCTTACGCCAAAGCATATAGCTGTAATGAATCGAGTGTTATAAACAAAGATGTCTCCTATGGGAAAAAGAAAGAAACTTTTGATGACTTGATTGAAGGAAACACCATTCCTACTCTTACTGTAATTTATAGAAAAAAACTAAATGATCTTTACAGAAAAGAAATACAGGATAATCCCGCTTGGATAATGGGTGATTATCCAATGTGGTTGTTTTTTATTATACATTCAAAAGTTTATTTTTACAACGAGTTTGTTGGAGTTTATCGTATCCTTCCAGAATCAGCAAGCCATTCTTCAAGTTTGAAAAAGAGATTGAAATTTATAAGAGGAATTTTTGAAGTGCAAAAGGATTTGATTTTATATGCTCATAGGTCTGATTTATACTTTCTGATTTGTAGAAAAGCAATTTGCGAAGCTTTGTTTGTTTGTGCATATGAGTTTGCTGTATTTTGTAAGTTAAAAAAAAGGAATTAGATTGTTTGTACTTTTGCTGTTTATATAGCATTACAAGAATAACAGAAAAGACGGTATCTATTTCTTAGATTTTATTCATACATTATATCCGATACGGTAACAATCTTTGTGATTGGAATACTTTTATAAATATAGATAATAAATAATATGCGCCAAATGACAAAAAAAATATTATTATTCATTTTAGTATTCTTTCTTGTTTTTCGACCAGAATTTATTTTTATTCCGTTGGGAGTAAATTTGTTTTTCGGAACATTGGGCTTTGCAGTATATTATTCTGATAATAAAACAAGAAAAAAAATATTTCGGTTGAGTCATTTTTCGTTTGCCAAGATATTTAAATTATTTTTGCCTCCATTAATTTGTTCTTTTATTTCGTTAATGATTAATTCTTCTGTTGACTTATATTTTCCACGTTATGTTATAAGTATGATGTTTGCATTTTGGGCTGCATATTTGTTAGCTTGGGGATTTGTAAGAACTTATGGAGAACTAACGTGCAGGAAACTAGCTGAATATATGATTTATGGTTGTGTTATTTATGTGTTGATAGCTTTGATTTGTTTTATAAATCCTTCGTTGTTTGCTATCTTGAATTCCTTGCAAAGAATGGATGAAATTGCAGCTGAATCATTTGATAGAACAGAAGGTACGCGATTGATAGGTATAGGTGCTAATTTTTATACTTCCGCAATTATTAATGGCTTGATTCTGATACTAATGGGAGTATGTATAGCCATCTATAAGTATTCCATTATAAAAAAAATCATTCTTGTCTTTATGTTTATACTAATTTCAGTTTTAGCTCTCATGATGGCAAGAACAGTTATGTTTGGCATTATAATTGGAGGTGTTTTCTTGCTGAGTTCTTTTATACGTACGTCTAAAGATTTTTATCAGTCTTTATTCGTCACGGTTTTACTTATCATCTGTGTATATGTGCTAGTTCCTATATTGTTTAAAAACTATGCTTCAGATTTAGATGTTCTTGCTTCTTTCGGATTTGAAATGTTTATTAATAAAAGCCAAGGTGGTAAAATGGAAAGTCATTCTATGTTACATTTATATGAAATGTGGGCAACATTACCTGATAATATTAAAACTTGGATTTTTGGTGATGCTCTATGGGAATATAATGGAGGATATTATAAAGATGTAGATTTGGGCTATTTACGTCATTTGTATTATTTTGGTCTTATAGGAACTTTTTTTCTTTTTAGATGCTATTATTTGACAATAAAAAGGATATTTTTAGAAAAGCGATTATTTTCACCGAAACATAAGTGGGTTGTTTTTGCACTTTGTGTTTTTGTGTTAATTTTGAATGCAAAAGGTCCTTGTGATTTGTTCCTCTATATTATTCCTTTTTATTTCTGTAATAACTATATGTCACAGAGTAGAAAACAAATAAATGCAAATAGGAAAAAGTTAATAAAATAAAGTTTGTATTATGAAAATTCTTCATATTCACCCAGCAATGAAAGGTGGCGGAATCGAGTCTATGATTTGTGCTTTAGCTAATGAAATGTCTAAGACGGAAAATGTTACAGTTTGTAGCTTGTTCCAGCCTCAACCTGATGATGTGTTTTGGAACAAGTTGTCTCCAAATGTTCACAAGAAGACATTAGGAAAGTGCAAAGAGGGAATTTCTTTTAAAGAGATATTTAAAATATATCAATATATAAAAAAGGAGCGATTCGATGTCGTTAATGTTCATGGAAAGTTCTATTATTATGCTTTATCTGTATTTTTGTTAAATAAGAAAGTTAAGTTCTTTTACACTGTCCATTCTGATGCAAAAATGGAGAATCTTGGATGGGATCGGTGGATTTTCTTTTTGAAAAAGTTTTGTTTTAGAAAAAAAATAATTCATCCGATAACAATATCAAAAACTTCTCAAAAATCTTTTGCTATGGTTTATGGATGTTATAGCGATTTGATATACAATGGAGTAAAACGTCCTTTATTATCTGGTTTCCCTTTGGCTGATAATTACAAGATTTCTGAACAGACCAAAGTTTTCATCCATGCAGGAAGAATTGATGTTCCTAAGAATCAAATTGTTTTGTGTAAAGTATTTGATAAATTGATAAAAGAAGGTCATGATGTCGTTTTATTAATAGCAGGATCAAAACAACGTAGCGACATATTCAATTCTATAAAACATTTTTTTGGAGAAAGAATAATCTATCTTGGAGAAAGAAATGATATTCCGCAACTTATGTCTTGTTGTGTTGCTATGTGTTTGCCATCAATATGGGAAGGATTACCTGTTACTTTGCTTGAAGCTTTTTCGGTTGGTTGTATTCCTATTTGTTCAAATGTCGGAGGTATTCCTGATGTTGTATCATCAGGATATAATGGAATTCTTTCTTCATCTCCTTCTGAAGAGGATTATTATCAGGCGATGAAGGAATTTCTTTTATTATCAAATGAGGACATTGGACGTCTTTCAGATAATTGCCGTGTCTCGTTCGAGAATTACAATATAGTAAATACAGTTACAACTTACATAAAAACTTATAAATCATATTAATTATGAAAGAATTTTTAAGTGGACTCTTCCATTTTCTTTTAGAGATTTTAATGTGGATTCCTTGCCATCCTTTTCGTAGACTAATAGCTAAGATAGTTATGGCAAAGTTTGATAATACAAGCTCAATTTTTCGTAATGTGGATTTAAGAAGCCCGTATCGTATTTCAATAGGAAGTCATTGTAATATTAATAAAAAAGTAGTTTTAGATGGAAGGGGGAGTTTGTTTATTGGCAATAACGTAGATATTGCACAAGAGGTTAATATATGGTCTGAACAACATGATTACAACAATCCATCTTTTAAAGCTATCAATAAGCCTGTTTTTATTGATGATTATGTTTGGATAGCGAGTAGGGCAACAATCCTTCCTGGCGTACACATTGGGAGAGGAGCTGTAGTAGCTTGTGGTGCTATAGTTTCTAAAGATGTTCCTCCTTTGGCTATTGTTGGTGGTGTTCCCGCCCATATTATTGGGTATCGTCAGAATATTATGAATTATAAACTTGGTAATAGAACTTGGTTTAGGTAAATTATGAAGCAATATATAATACTTGATATATCAGGAAAAGTGGAAAAATATGACAATGCGTTATTTGATGCATTGTGTAGATTAGATTCTAAGGCCACTTTTCGATGTCTTATGCCTGGAAAAGGTTTGTTTTCTTTTATTCCAAAGAAAATTAAAAACTCAGAGAATTTATTTAAGCGATTAATTAAGGTTTTGGAAGTTCTACTTAACTATATGGTCATTTGTTCTTGTTTATATAGAAAGAAGCCTGAAGTACTGCATGTCCAATGGTTACCTCTTTTGGAATTTGTTGGTTGGGAAATTTATATTTTCAAATATTTTAAAAAAAAATCTCCATCTACAAAGTATGTTCTTACAATTCATAATATTTATCCACATAATATGAGTGATAGAGCAAAGATATCTTATAATAATCGTTTCCGAAAAATTTCTAAAATGTTTGATGCATTTATTGTTCACACACAAAATAGTAAAGTGGAAGCCGTCAAAGATTTTGCTTTAAACGATTCCAATGTTTATGTTTGTTGTCATGGCGTGTTTGAGCCTCATAATGTTATGATTAAAACGAAAAAATATATAAAGGAAAATATCAATATATTGCAGTTTGGAAATCAGTCGTTCTATAAGGGTACAGATCTTTTAGTTGATGCTATATGTGGATTAGATGAAAGACGTAAATCTATGGTTTCTGTTAATATTGTTGGTGATATATCACCTGTATTTCTTGCAGACTTGAAGAGTAGGGATACAGACTCAAAGATTAATTGGATACCATATTTTTTAAATGATGATAAATTATATGAAGTAATTAATAATTCAGATATAATTGTGTTGCCCTATCGAGCAATTTCTCAGAGTGGTGTTCTATTGCTTTCGATTTATTTTGAAAAGCTTATTATTTGTTCTAATCTACCATCTTTTATCGAAACTATGAGTCTTGAAAATAGTAAAGAACTTGATGATTGTCTTTTTTTTGAGACAGAAAATGCTGACTCTTTAAGAAAGCTTCTCATTCGTTACATTGATGGTAATGTTTGTGTAGACAAACTTATAAATAGAATCAAATATTTAAAGAAACTTTATTCTTGGGATAGTGCAGCAAAGTCAACTCTTAAAGTTTACGAATAGAATTTTAAATAGATATAGATAATTGTTTGCTTTCGACGTTTACTCTTGTGATTAGAGGAAATAAAATCTTTGAGTAGATTCTGTTTTCTCTAGAAGATTACGTCTTAACATATTAATTTAATGAAATACAAAACAATGAAAGACTTTAGTAAGATTAAAATAGCAGTAGCCGGTACCGGCTACGTAGGTCTGAGTATAGCAACCCTATTATCTCAGCACCATCATGTAACAGCAGTAGATGTAATTCCAGAGAAGGTGGAGAAACTCAACAATAAGATTTCTCCTATCCAGGACGATTACATCGAAAAGTATTTGGCAGAAAAGCCATTGAATCTCGTGGCAACCCTTGATGGCAAGTCAGCCTATAAGGATGCAGACTTCGTAGTGATTGCAGCACCAACCAACTACGACCCAGTGAAGAACTACTTCGATACAACCCATGTAGAAGAAGTCATCGATCTGGTTCTGGAGGTAAACCCAGATGCAGTGATGGTTATTAAGAGTACCATCCCAGTAGGTTATACCCGTAACCTCTACTTGAAGTATGCCAAGAAGGGAGTGAAGAAGTTCAATCTGCTTTTCTCTCCAGAGTTCCTTCGTGAGAGTAAGGCTCTCTACGACAACCTTTACCCAAGTCGTATTATCGTAGGCTATCCAAAGGTAATTGATCGTCCTGAGTTTACAGAAGAAAATGAGGCAATCAATAAGGTAACCAATGTCGATATGATGATGGATGCTGCCAAGACTTTTGCTGCACTTCTCCAGGAAGGTGCCATCAAGGAGAATATTGATACACTCTTTATGGGTATGAAGGAAGCTGAAGCTGTTAAGCTCTTTGCCAATACCTATCTGGCTTTGCGTGTAAGTTATTTCAACGAGCTTGATACATACGCAGAGGTCAAAGGTCTTGATACCAAGGCTATCATTGAAGGTGTAGGTCTTGACCCACGTATTGGTACTCATTACAACAACCCAAGCTTCGGTTATGGTGGTTATTGCTTGCCAAAGGATACCAAGCAGCTCTTGGCAAACTATGCCGATGTTCCTGAGAACCTGATTGAGGCAATCGTTGAGAGTAACCGTACTCGAAAGGACTATATCGCAGATGCCGTTCTTCAGAAGGCAGGTTACTATAGCTATGCTGATGATAACAGCTATGATGCAAGCAAGGAGCACAACTGTGTGATTGGTGTTTATCGCCTGACGATGAAGTCAAATAGTGATAACTTCCGCCAGTCTGCCATCCAGGGCATTATGAAGCGTATCAAGGCAAAGGGTGCAGAGGTTATCATCTATGAGCCAACTTTGGAAGAGGGCAGTACTTTCTTTGGTAGTAGAGTAGAGAACAACCTCGAAGCCTTCAAGTCACAGAGCCATGCCATCATCGCCAACCGCTATGATGCTTGTCTGGATGATGTAAAGGATAAGGTTTATACACGTGACATCTTTAGAAGAGACTAGTATTATGGATGATTACGGATTAGTATCAATTATCACTCCCACATGGGCATGCGCTCCTTTTATCTGTGAGACAATAAGAAGTATTCAAGCTCAGACCTATCAGAATTGGGAATTGCTGATACAGGATGATTGTTCTATCGATAATACACTTGAGGTAATCCGTCCATATCTGGATAAGGATAGTCGCATCAAATATGAGTGCAATCCTAGGAATAGTGGGGCAGCTATTACTCGCAATAATGCTCTTCGCAGAGCAAAGGGTAGATGGATTGCGTTCCTTGATTCAGACGATTTATGGATGCCTGAGAAATTAGAGCACCAGTTGAAGTTTATGGTGGAGAATGATTATGCCTTCTCTTATCATGAATATACAGAGATGAGCGAGGATGGCAAGGACTTAGGTATCTATGTTTCAGGTTTGTCTAAAGTAGGTAAATTTGATATGTATGCATGTTGTTGGCCTGGTTGTTTGGCAGTAATGTATGATGCAAGCAAAATAGGTCTTATTCAGATTAATGATGTCAAGAAGAATAACGATACGGCTATGTGGCTGAAAGTTGTTCAAAAGGCTGATTGTTATTTACTGAAAGAAAACCTGGCAAAGTATCGTCGTCGTAAAGTTAGCATTACTCCCAAACCATTATGGAAGCGTATTTGGGCTCATTATCCGTTGTTCCGTAAGGCTGAAGAAATGAATCCTCTTGTAGCCACTTTCTGGGTTTTTATGAATGTCTTAGGAAATGGCTGGAAGAAGATGTTTTATGTGAAGAAAAATCATTTTTAATAATTAATCTCTTGTTTTATATTTCTTTTTGATGATTCTTTAAGAAGTATATTTCAAAAAATCAAATATTATGAGTACAGATTTGAAAAGAAGAAATGTGCCTTTCTCTCCACCTGATATGACGGAGGCTGAGGCTAGTGAGGTGCGTGATGCTATTTTGTCTGGTTGGATTACAACTGGTCCACGTACTAAGAAATTGGAAAAGGAAGTGGCTGAGTTTGTTGACGTGGAGAAGGCTGTATGCCTGAACTCGCAGACTGCTTGTGCAGAAATGGCTCTCAGATTGCTCGGCGTAGGCGAGGGGGATGAAGTTGTCGTTCCTGCTTATACTTATACAGCGAGTGCTTCTGTAGTGGAGCACGTGGGTGCAACTGTCGTCTTCGTAGATGTACAGAAGGATTGCCTTGAAATGGATTATGAGGCTTTGGAGAAGGCCATCACTCCTAAAACCAAGGCAGTGATTCCTGTAGATCTCGGTGGTATCCCTTGCGATTATGACCGCATCTTCGCTATCGTAGAAAGCAAGAAGGAGATGTTTACTCCTAAGACTGATCTTCAGAAGAAGATTGGCCGTATTGCTGTTTGCTGTGATGCAGCCCATGCCTTCGGTGCATCTCGTAAGGGCAAAATGGTGGGTAGCATCGCTGACTTCTCTTCATTCAGTTTCCATGCTGTCAAGAACTTGACAACAGCAGAGGGTGGTGCCTTGTCGTGGAATCTTCCTTTCGGTAATGAGAAGGTGGTGAAGGATTTGGATAAGAATCCTGAGAATACCTTCAGCGGTGTACCTGAAATTGAGGGGGAGACCTGGAACGAGAACTTGTATCGCAAGGCTCAGCTGCTGAGCTTGCATGGTCAGAACAAGGATGCCTTGGCTAAGACGAAGCTGGGCGCCTGGGAGTATGACATCATAGGTACTTGGTATAAGTGCAATATGACTGACGTGGTGGCCGCCATCGGTCTGGTTCAGATGAACCGTTACAAGGGTATGTTGGAGCGTCGTCGTCAGATGATTGAGCGCTACAACGAGGCTTTCAAGGATATGAATGTAGCTGTATTGCCTCACTATAACGAGGAGCATACTTCTTCCGGTCATCTCTATATCGTTCGCCTCCTGGGTAAGACCCGTGAGGAGACAAACAAGGTGATTGAGATGATGGCAGAGCGTGGTGTGGCTACCAATGTACATTACAAGCCGCTGCCTATGATGACTGCCTACAAGAAGTTGGGCTTCGACATCAAGGATTTCCCAAATGCTTTCCACATGTTTGAGAATGAGATTACTCTGCCTCTGAACACCAAGATGACGGATGAGGACTTGGAATATGTTATCGAGTGTTTCAAGGAATGCGTGAAGTAAGATTCTATGAAGAGATTATTTGATATCATTGCATCTGGATGCGGACTCATCATATTGAGTCCGCTCCTTTTGGTTTTGGCTATCTGGATTAAGTTGGATAGTAAGGGACCGGTGTTCTACCGTCAGGTGAGAGTGGGAAGACATAATAAGGATTTCCGCATCTTCAAGTTCCGCTCGATGAGAGTAGGGGCTGATAAGGGCTCCTTGGTCACCATCGGTGGTAGGGATCCAAGAGTTACCCGTTCGGGTTATTACATCAGAAAGTACAAGTTTGATGAGCTACCTCAGCTGATCAATGTCTTTATTGGTGATATGAGTCTGGTGGGTCCTAGACCTGAAGTTCGCCACTATGTAAACTATTGGACTCCTGAGCAAATGCATGTGCTGGATGTAAGGCCAGGAATCACAGACCCTGCTAGCATCAAGTTCAGAAATGAGAATGAGTTAATGGAGAAGGCTGCTGATCCTGAGGATTATTACATCCATGTAATCATGCAGGAGAAGATCAAGCTCTATCTGGAGTATGTAAAGAATGCCAGCTTCTGGTATGACATCAAGCTTATCTTCAAGACATTTGAAGTGATTGTGAAAGAATAGCTTTTTTCGAAAACCTACCTTCAATAGTCTTTACGCCCCCTTCGGTTCCCCCAGTTCTGGGGGACAGAAACCCTCAGGGACGAGAGGATGTAACCGCCCTCCGGTGCTGTATTTGCCCCACCTGTCCCTCCCCAACGGGAGGGTCCTTAACCCACTCCCAAGCCCTCGCCCTTTCCAAAAGGGCAAGGGATGTAACCGCCCTCCGGTGCTCGGAACCGCTACGCTCTAAGGTTGGCGGGGGATCAAAGCCCTCGCCAGGTTGTGCGGGCTGGGACCGCATGAGGAATGGTGCTTAATCTCTAATCATGATGTTTGCAATGCGTAATCCTGTAGAGTATTCTATTGAGCATTTGGCAGATGTTTCAAAAGACATACCTAATATGGTTGTGCAGTTGTCATTTCTGGTAATGAGCGGCATTATCGTTTTGGTATTTGCATTTGCTAAGAATCTCAAAGGAGCAAGAATCGGTGTAATGACCACTTTGCTTATTGAGTATATGTTTCTCATATTGGGTTCGACAGTAATTTATAGAATACCGGGAGATACATATATGTATAAGCTTACTCCTTTCTGGAGTTATGTAGCTATTGCTGATGGGCAGAAAGAATTGATTGAGGAAAATCTACTCAATGTAGCGCTAGGTATTCCTTTTGGGTTCCTGCTAAGTTTCATCTGTACTAAGAATGCATTGCTAAAATCATTCTTATTCGGTGCTGCATTCTCTGCCTGCATAGAACTTTCACAACTGTTTTTCAATCGAGGCTTGTGTGAATTCGATGATTTGTTTCATAATACGCTAGGTAGTGTGGTAGGATGTGGAATAGGTATGCTGATGATTATTGGTATTAAAGGACGCGATTTATGTTAGAGATAAACAAAGATTTCTTGGATTCTCTTTTTTGCCAAGGCAAAGGAGAATCCTCGCTTGCGCCAGAATTATAATCTTCGTACAAGTGCTGAGGATCAAAGTCAGAGAATGCTCTGTGCCTTGCTGCCTGCTTCCGAAGTGGCGATACATCGTCATCCGAACTCATCAGAGAGTGTCATCTGTCTTTGTGGCAGAATGGATGAAGTGATATACGAGGAGGTGGTATCGTATCTTCAGGATGGTGGGGATACCGTAAGAAAGGTTTCTTATCAAGAGATTGAGAGAATCCATCTTAATCCCAAGAATGGGGTGTATGCATGCCAAGTGCCTAAAGGGGCATGGCATACGGTAGAGGTATATGAACCTAGCGTCATCTTTGAAGCGAAAGATGGAGCGTATGGGAAGGATGGGAGTGAAATTCTTCGAACCACCTAGTTCCTCCTTCCAAGGAGGACGCCACATCTCTCACCAAGCCTCTCTCTTGCCCGAAGAGAGAGGATGTAACCGCCCTCCGGTGCTCGGAACCGCTTCGCTCTAAGGTTGGCGGGGCATCAAAGCCCTGCGCCAGGTTGTGCGGGCTGGGACCGCATTGCTGTTGTTTGGAATAATAGACTTGTAGAATGCTGATTTTTGGGATATTTGGCTAATAACTTGCAGATTTCTTTCATTTTTCTTGGTGGTTTCGTTGAAAAAGCGTAATTTTGGCGACAGAAATATAAACTAAATAATAGGAGATATGAATTATGGCAATAGCTATTAAAACAATTCCAGTGTTGACTGGTGATGTTGCTGAGCGCTTTATAGAGATTGCTGAGAGTAGTAGAAATACGGCCACAACAGTGATTCCTGAAGGTGCACAAGAAGCAATCCGTCGTATGATGGAACGCTCAAAAAATGTAAAGATTAAACTTCCTCTTTAATTAAATTGGCTGGTGAATAATTATCAATTTGATATTATGGAAAGATGCGACTTTATGCCTTTGACTGCAGAACTTGCATCTTTGCCTTTTTGTTGTGGTGAAACTGAAGGTGATAAAGACTTGGAAGACTTCTTTCATCACAATGCCTTGTTGTATGCTCAAGAGCGACTTGGTAAAACTTATTGCTTTGTCAATAATGAAGGTGAGTTCTCTGAAATCGTAGCATTCTTTACGGTATCAAATGATAGTGTAAAGACAACCTTTATTCCAAAGCCTTCTGCCAATAAGGTTCAACGAACTATACCAGGGCAAAAGCATCTTCGTACTTATCCCGCCGTATTATTGGGGAGACTTGGGGTTAATAAGAAATATCAAGGACGAAATTTCTTAGTTGGGCAACAAGTAATGAACTTTATCAAAACTTGGTTTGTACAGGAGGACAACAAGACTGGATGTAGATTCTTGGTTGTTGATGCGTATAATCAGCCAAAAGTTCTTAGCTTTTATGAGCGCAACAAGTTCAAGTATCTATATGCAACAGAAGAGTTAGAAAGAGCTGAGCAGCATTTTCCGGAAACATCTCCGGTTTATACTAGGCTCATGTTCTTGGATTTATTGCATACTCAGATATTGGAATGTCCTTAAGATAAGGATTCACCTTTCTCACGCATCCTCTCTTTCCTCAGGAACGAGAGGATGGGATCGCCTTGTTATAGTGAATAACATTGCTCATCTTTCGTCAAAATGTTACGTATATCACCATTACAGCGTAAGGTTTTAACACATTAAGTATTTACCTTTGCATCCGAATTCTTAAAAAACAGAATTATGGAAACAAAGGAATACTTCGAAAAGGTGATGCAGGATTTTAATCAGAATCGTAGAGGTCGAAACCTGCGTAAGTATTGTAGTGATGAAGGAATCGACTACAAGTGGTTGTCTGAATACAAAAAGCAGTACTCTTCTACCAAGGGTAAGGTTGAGAAGGAAGAGGTACCTTCGCTGATACCTCTTCAGGTTATAGATGAACGCTTCTCAGAACAGCCTGTTGTACAGCCAGAGGCAAAGTGGTGCGTAAAGCAGCTGGTGATAGCAAGTCCAACAGGAGATGAGTTGGAGATAAAATGTTCAAACTTGGCGGTTGTTGTAGAACTGCTGCGTAAAATGAGTATGTAGTATGCTTAATTTTACGTCACGCACCAATTTTTATATCTGCAGCATCCCAACAGATATGAGAAAAGGAAGGGAGGGATTGGCAACAATAGTCCGTGAGTATTTTCATCGCGACCCAACGGCCTATGGAGAAGCCTTCATCTTCTATAACAAGAAATATGATACGGTGAAGATCCTTCACTATGACTTGAATGGCTATGTGATTTATCAGAAATCAATCTAAAATGTATATTTATGATGAATAAAACAGAAGATCCTGACTTTGTTGCCTCTTGGCAGAAAGTTGAGGAGGCTCTAAAGCGTCTTGATGAAAATCAGGTGGAACGTTTGTTCTCAAAGAAACATGCGTCCTTGGCTGATTTTCACCAAGCTCTAATAAAAGAGTTGGAACTAAAGGCTACTGCCTTGGAATCTGCTGTGGCTTCTTTGAAGGACGAGAGTAAGGCAATAATGCAGGAAACCTTAAAAATCAAGTCAGAAACAAAGAAACTTCGTGAGGAAAGAGAACGGATGAATGAAGAATTGTTGCAGAAAAAGCGTGAGCTAGACCAGTTGAAAACTCGCAGGAAATGAGAGAGTTCGCAGATGAAACTCAGTGAACAGGCTAATGTTGATTTGCTTAGTGTAGTTCAGGTACTCCAGCGCAGACTGTTTCTATCGAACAGTGATGCTAGTAGCTACATGAAGGGGCAAGTTGATTTTGATGAGCGTCGAATGAGTGAGATGAGCTTTGATGATGTTGTTTCAGAGGCTGATAAGTTGGTAAAGGAACTTAATGGGGATGTTGACGGAACTCCTGTTGATACAGGGAAGGACCCGGAGTTGCCTAATTCCAATAAGAAAGAGAAAACAGACAAGGGTGATAAACTGAAGCGTAAACGCAACGTCTTTTCTATCCCGGTTCTTGACCATATGGGTATTGATACATCCAACTTGCCGGAAGGCTTCAAGCTGATTCATAGAAAGGACAAGGAGACAGGTGCTGATATTTGGATGGTGAGAATGTATGAATGCTATGCGCCACTTGCTGGTTGTATTGAATATGAGATTGGCCGTTTTAATGTGCCAGGCCATGATCCAATGTGTAGCAAGCATCCTGATCATATCATAGGAAAGAATCCATTGCTCCCTAGCTTTGCTCGTTTCTATTTCGATATGAAGATTCACTATAATGTAAGTGAGAATCGCATCTTGGAAATGTTGAAGGACATGGAGGCTTTTATGCCTCAGTCCTCTCTAAATAAGTGGATACATGAGATTATGACAGGTCTGCGTGAACGTCTTCTTTCGTTAATGATTGAAGTTGTCAAGTCATCAACCTATACCAATAATGATGAGACTCGCATTCTGGTTAATAATCTGATGGAGGATAAGCCTGACAAGTATAAAGTAGAGTATATCCATGCAGCTCTCTCCCTGGAGAAGAAGATGGTGGTAATGCTCTATGGAGAAGGAAGTCGCAGCCACATTATCCCTGAGGAACAAATCTTCGAGCACTCGAACATCAAGTACTTCACAGCAGATAGAGCCAAGCTTTATGAGACTGTGGTCAAGAGTATGGAGGAGAAATATGGTATTGAAATCAAACGCTCGGCATGTTGGTTTCATGCTTCCGTCATATTGCCATGGGACGTCGCAACTGGGGCAAGGCTGGTAGCCATAAGGCTGCGGAGAACTTAGCTTTTATGTATTCTTTATATGAAAGCTGTAAAATGAATAATTTAAATTTTGGAAGGTACATTGAAGACATCCTTACCCGCATGAAAGATGGGGATAAGGACTATAAGTCTATGCTTCCATGTTACTATGTTGAAAAAACAGATGAGGTGAAGGAGTGTGCTTGGCAATCCTTCACCCTAAAAACGATACAAGAATAACTTTTTTCAAAAAACTGATAGGTGTAACTACTTGGAATATAGTGGGGACGCAGTATTGGTGATATACGCGTAATTTGCTAATAGCTTGCAGATTTTCGGCTTTTTTCTTGGTGGTTTCGAGAAAAAGGTGTAACTTTGGCGGCAGAATGTTGAACTAGAATAAATAGGAGATAAGATTATGGCATTAGCAATTAGTGGTATCCCAATGCTGACAGGTGACGAGGCTTTAGCTTTCAGAGAAAGAGCTGAAGAAGCATTGAAGAAGCGTGGTAGCATAGATTTCTCAAAGCAGCGTGCTGAGATGAAGGCTATTTTGGCAAAAGCAAAATTTTAAGTTAGTAACCATCTACTTCTCCATATTGCCCGCTAAAAAATAAGTATTACCTTTGCTGCCGATTAAAAAATGGTAACAAATGGAAAATAAGAAGAAAGCAAAAGTTGATTACGCAGCCATCATTCGTGAGTTCGAGATGTATGGCCGTGGTCGTTCTCTCAAACAATTTTGTGATGACAGTAGTTATGTTTATCCTAATGTGCTTCGATATATTATCCGCTTGGGAAATCCTTAGACATATAGCGCTATAATCGTTTCAAAAAGTTAAAAAAGAGCGTTTTGTTGCTTAAAGATTTGTTTTTTCCAAGAGAAATCTTTATTTTTGCTTTAAAATGGAATTGTTATGAGCAAATATAGATTTAACATAAGCGATTATCATGCCATAGAAAATGCTGATATTCTGGTAGATGGAATAACAGTTTTGGCTGGACCTAATGGAAGTGGCAAAAGTACCATTTCCAAATGGTTGTATTATATGGTGGATGTTGCCACTAGATTCGATGAGTATGTAGGCAAGGGTGTAAATGATGAATTCAAACATAGTTTGCAGATTCTTTCACGTGCTATTCGAGAAATATGGGGGTATCGCAGTAGTAGAAGTGAAATCTTGTCGTTGGCGGCCAATATTGATGCTTTGAAAAAAGAAATTAATGTTGGAGCAGCTGTTGATGAGGTGGCTAAAAAATATAATTCTATAGTAGCCGAGTTTACAGAACAGGTAAGACCTGAGTTTCTTTCGGATGATGTATCTGCCTTAAGAAAGGTGAGGGTTATAAACTATTTAAAGCAATTAATAGAGGATTCTGATAACATTGAAACATTTGATAATTTTGAGACGAAAATGTTTCAACAGACCGATAGGATGCTTGATGATTGGGAAAAGCGACTTAGTACACGCTCTATAAAAGACGTATATAGCTTTATTGAGGAGTATCTTCGTGAAGATGATGTTGCTCCAGAGTCGATGCAACTTTGGGAGGATGATGTCAATATAATCTCTGAGGAGAGTCTGGGCTCATTGTTTAATATAGAACGAGCTATTTATATTGATACACCTATGGCATTGAATGCCAAAAATTTGGCAGACAATGTGTTCTTGCAGCGTCTTCATGGTAACATGACTCATTCTCTAGGTAGGACTTTGGATAAGTCAAAGATGCTTCTCTTGCGTATCGCTCGATTGCTTAATGGTAAAATCTCACAGATTGATAGCCTTCTAGGCGAGACAGAACTCTATTACGAACGAAAAGATGAGCATCTTAAATTGCCTGTGGAAAAAATAGCTACTGGTATGAAGACTTTTGCTTATCTTTATCAGTTGATCAAGAATGGATATTTGGATGATACAACTATCTTGATGATTGATGAACCTGAGGTTCATTTGCATCCGCAGTGGATTGTGGAATATGCCAGACTGCTAGTTTTGATACATAAGACATTGGGAACGAAACTGATTTTGGCTAGTCATGATCCCGACTTTATTGCTGCCATCAAGGCCATTGCCAAAAGAGAAGAGGTGTTGGAGGAGACAAACTTCTACATATCTTCCAGCGAAGAGCAAGAATGTTCTTATCGTTATAACTTTAAGTGGTTAGGTAAAGACATTGAGCCTATTTTCGAATCGTTTAACATAGCTTTGGAAAGGATTCAGCAGTATGGCGACACAGATATTTGACAATGATTTTCTTCATACACATCCAATCTACCAGAATGTGCATTCCACCTTAGTGGATGTCTCGAACAGAGACTATGCTATGGCTCCTTTTGATAAAAGGATTGAATGCTTGGATATGGATGATTATGAGGCTCACTATGTGCAAAATGGTGCTAATGATAGTACGATGGATGCTGTGATCGGTATAGCCAATTATGATAATAATCATAAGAGTGGCTCTAGTCTGCTGATGGTGGAATTGAGATTGGGATATCAGTCAGCCAAGAACATAACGGCATTGAGCTTAAATAATAAGGTTAAGCATACGATGACTCTTTTGAATGCAGCTGAATTTCCAATTTCACAGGATGCTATTTTTGTCTTTAAGGCAGATGTTTGTCAGCAAGCCAAACATAAGTTGGATGCTTTAGGTCATTCCAATACTTCTAGAAGAAAATGGATAGTGATGTCCCCCGATGTCTTCGGAAAAGCTTATATGGCAAAAGAAGATATTCCGTATGTTCCATTGCATGACTATAAAGCAGTATTGGCAAACTTTTGTCGTTTGATAGATTCGCATCTTTGGGATGAAGTAGAAAAGGATTTTGAAACTTGGGGAAGCAAAATATATAGCAGAATTTCTTACATAAGTCAAGAACGTGAATTGCTGGAAGATGTGCTGCGTAATGTTTGGAATAAAATTGCATCAGAGAAAGATAAAATAGATGCAGATACGTGGGATTATATCAGCCTTATCAAGGAGGATTACCCACATATACTTGGTTAGGGGTGCTGAGTAGTTACCGTGATTGCAATGTGGGTTAAAAATACATAAAGTTTTTGTTATGTTATTTGTGTGTTGAAAAAATATTGTAACTTTGCAAACAAAAAATTGATAATGAAAAAAGAGCAATATACTGTTATAGACTTATTTGCGGGCTGTGGAGGTCTTTCTTTAGGCCTTTATCAAGCAGGATGGAATGGCATCTTTGCTGTTGAAAAGAATCCTAACGCATTTGAGACCCTCAATTATAACTTGATTGAGAGAAAGCAGCATTTTGCTTGGCCAGAATGGCTGCCTGTAGGTCCTTTAAATATTTTGGATATAAATAAAAAGTATAAAAAACAGTTGGTTAAATTGCGAGGCCATATTGATCTTGTTGCGGGGGGACCTCCTTGTCAAGGTTTTTCTATGGCTGGTAAAAGGGTGGAGGATGATATTCGTAATCAACTGGTGTTCTCTTATATTGATTTTATCGATATGGTGCGACCGAAGTTGTTACTTTTTGAAAATGTCAAAGGATTTATGTATGCATTTAAAAAGAAAAATGATGTTGATGCTGTCCCATATTCTGAAATTGTAAAAAAACAGTTAAGAGGGTTAGGGTATGGAGTTCATGCACAAGTAGTCGATTTCTCTCATTATGGCGTTCCCCAAAGAAGAAAACGTTTCATCATGGTCGGAGTATTGGATGGAAACGAATCTGATGCAAAATTGTTCTTTGAAAAGATAGACTTGCAGAAAGAGTCTTTCCTAAAAGATAATAAGCTTGGTTCTTTTTGTTGCGTTCGTGAGGCAATTTCTGATCTTTTAAGAAAGAATGGACAGACTGCTACTCCTGACAGGAAGGGTTTTATGTCCGGTCTATATGGAAAAGCTGAGTCTAAGTATGAGCGATATTTGCGTCAAGGAATCCGTAAGAGACAAATGGTTCCTAACAGCCATAGCTTTGCTCATCATACACCGGAAAAGGTGGCGTGTTTCCAAAACTTGCTATTAAATTATCCTCAAAAAGGAAAGCGTATTGATGGTAAGGCTCGTGAAGGTTGGGGCATAAAACAAAGGGGCATTACCGTTTTGGATCCGAATCAGTTGGCTCCTACGATAACTAATATGCCTGATGATTACTTGCATTATTGTGAGCCAAGGATAATGACTGTGCGTGAATGTGCAAGGATTCAGTCTTTTCCAGATTGGTATGAGTTTAAAAGCAAATATACAACTGGTGGACAAATGCGTAAAAAGGAAGTGCCAAGATATAGTCAAGTGGGTAATGCAATCCCACCATTGTTTGCTTTGCAAGCAGGATTAGTGTTAAAAGAAATGATATAGTATGGGAGATTCTTTACAATTCAAAATTAGCTCAGCCTTAAAAGATTTGGTTGGTAAGGATTTAATAACTAGTGATAATGTGGCCATTTTTGAGCTGGTTAAAAACTCATATGATGCATATGCAAATCATGTTGTTATCACTTTTACTGAAAATAAAATTACCATTGCGGACAATGGTAAAGGTATGTCTTTGTCTGATTTGAAGAATAAATGGTTGTTCTTGGGTTTTTCTGCCAAAAAAGACGGAACAGAAGATGAAGTAAATGATAAACAAAAATCTTATAGGGATAAAATAAGAAGATTTTATGCTGGTGCAAAAGGTATTGGCAGATTTTCGTGTGATCGTTTGGGGCGTCTTTTAACGATAACGACAAAAACACGTGACTCTCTTTTGGCTGAGCAAATACTTGTGGACTGGGCAAATTTTGAAGTTGACCAAAAAATTGAGTTTGATAATGTTGATGTCGAACATCGTACTCTTAATGTGGATAATGTGTTTCCTGATCAAGAATCACATGGAACAATTATTGAAATAGAGGATCTTCACGATGAAGAAACGCCTTGGACTAGAAAGCATATTCTTGAATTAAAGCGTTCTTTGCAAAAACTTATTAATCCATATTCTGAGACAAATGATTTTGTAATTGAAATTGTTTGTGAAAGAGAACAAAAAATGGATTTGCAGAAACTTCATGATGGGGTAGGATTTGATAGGGATATTGTTAATGGTCCATTAAAAAATAGCATAACGGAAATATTAAAGCTAAAGACAACACAAATAGACGTAAGAATATCTGATGGTTTTGTTTATACCACATTAACAGATCGTGGAGTGGATATATACAGAATAAGAGAGCATAATATTCATTTCCCTTTGATAAAAAGTGCAACAGTATCTTTGTCTTTTTTAAATAGAGCTGCTAAATACAATTTTACTAGGTTAATGGGGGTGGACTCTATTAACTTCGGTTCTGTTTTCTTGTTTAGAAATGGTTTCCGTATATTGCCGTTTGGTGAAACTGGTGATGATAGTTGGGGTATGGACTTTAGGGCTCAGCAAGGACGTGCTAGATACCTGGGTAGCCGAGATCTAATGGGTAGAGTAGATGTCACAGTTGAAGATGTAAGTGAATTAAAAGAGGTATCTAGTCGTGATAGTGGACTGGTAGATACTCCTATGGCTCGGCAAGTTAAAGATTTATACAAGCAGTGTCACAAAAGATTAGAACGATATGTCGTTGGTGTTTTGTGGGGTGAGTCTTTTTTAAGAAACGAATATTATAAAAATGATGACGTGGCTTGGAATGCTCGAAAGGAACTTCAAAAAGTAGATAAAGATTCTGAAGACCCGTCGTTCGTTTTACATTCTAGCTTTGGTAGCAAAATTGATTTTGTTCGACTTGTAAAAACGTTAACTTCAGATAATAATGTCGAGGTGTTGTCTTATAATTCTGATTTAGCAAATTTTGTTACTTCAAGTTTGGAACCTCAAGATATAAAGCTGCAGTTTATCTCCGATTTAGAAACAATTGCAAGAAGAACAGGAAATCAGTCATTGGAAAATTCGGTAGAAGAGGTAAAACGTAAAATAGAAGAATTATCACGTCAAAAAGAAGAGGCAGAGAGAAAGGCTGCTGAAGCTGAATCACGTCAGAGAGAGGCCGAAGAAAAGGCTCTTAAAGCTGAAGGAATGCGACGTGAAGCTGAAGCTAGGGCAAAATCAGAAGAGGAAAAAAGACGTTCTGCGGAACTCGCTAGATTGCGTGCTGAAAATGAAAAAATTAAAGCAGATAATGCTCGACTTATAGCAGAAAAGAAAACAAAAGAAGAGGCAACAAAACGAAAGCAGGTAGAAAAGGAGAAGCAACTGGAAACATTAAAAGTTGAGTTCTATAAAAAAGCTTCAAACCCAGATACTGATGCTTTAATACATCATGTAAAAAATAATAATAGCAGAATAAATGATAAGGTAGATGAATTAATTAGGTATGTAGTAGATGTGGAAGATTTCGACAAAAAAGAGGAAGTGTTAGTTTCGCTCTCGATTATAAAAAAACTGTCGCAAAAAACTTTAGCAGCTACAGATCTTATTCTCAATTGTGATTTGGCAAAATCTGATTCGCAAAAGATAAATTTACCTATGTTCTTGAAGGGCTATTTGGCTGAGGAGGTAAAAACTACTTTGAAATGCCATTTCTCAACCGATGTGGATTTATTTGCCATATATGGAAGTAAGCTAGACTTAGCATTGCTAATTGATAATTTTATAAAAAATTCAGAAGATTGGCATGCCTCTAATATTTGGTTCTCTTGTGTGCGTCATAATAATGATTTAGAGTTGGATGTTTACGATGATGGAGAGGGACTTATAGATTCTTTTCGTCAAGATCCTAATCAGATATTTGAATTTGCGAAGTCTGGTAAACCAACAGGTTCTGGTTTTGGCATGTATTTGATAAAAGAAACCCTCAATAGCTTGCGTGCTACAATTGAAATTGCAACTCCAATTAATGGAGTAGGTATTCATTTTAAAATGTTTTTTAAGTAATGGAACAAAGATATTTGATTTTAGTAGATGAACAGTCTCAGAAGGATAGACTAAAACGAATTGCTAGAAGTTTGCGTAATGAGGGCATTTTGCTTGTCTATGAGGAGATTAATCCAAATGAATGTTCTGTTAGAAAGGATAATGGGGATTTATCTTTGGATAAAGTTGCTTTGGAGAATAAGTTGGCATCAATATCGTTCTTGTCTCATCTAGATGTGTTTGCGACTGATTATAATTTGGTGACTGATGAACTTAAAGGTATTGATATGATAGAGATGCTATATTCTCTACAACCGCATTATCGTAAACAAGTTGTAATATATTCTGCGCAGATTGATGAAGTTATAGATGATATTATTACAAAAAGGGCTAAAGGATTTAAACAGCAAGTCGAAATGTTAAAGATTTTGGCTCAAACTGATATACATTATCTGAGTGGTGAGGGGGAATTTGAAAATGAGTTTAAAAGTCTTATTGCCAAAGAACCCGATATAACTATTGATTCAAGACTTATTGATTCTTTGCATACATTGAACTGTGATAATTTGAAATGTTCAATTCCTGGATATACTGATAAAAAAATTAGTGATATAGGAGATTTGTTGTTAAAGAAAGGAAGTGATGTTGTTGCTCTGCGTAAGAACATCGTAGATCATATTTTAGCGTATATAACATCTATAAATGGCTATGAGTAAAATATTTGCTATCTTTCCAATAGATAAGAGTAGTAATACTACTTTTCTTAATCGTATTCATACTTTTTTGACCTCAAATTTAGAAAGTGATTGGCATTGTTATAAAGTGCACTTTTCAAATGAAGAGCATGAGGATTGCATAAAACAATCGAGTGGTAGCCGTTTTATCTTTTTCATGGGACACGGTGGTGAGACCAAACTACATGGTGCCTGTGCTGTGTATGGGGAAATGTCCGTGGATGTAGCTGCAAGTAGTGAAAATACTAATTTTTTCAATAAAGAGGTGTTCATTGATGCAAGTAACATTGCTGCATTTAAGGGGAAAGTCTTCTTTTGCTTTTCATGTAATTCAAACAGAAATTCCCCAAAAAGTCTTGCTAGATTAGCAATAGAAGCTGGAGTTAAAACCTTTGTGGGATTTGGAAATATTCCTACGGATTACGAAGAACAGGCAAATTTTTCGAAGAGGTGCATTGCAATATATAAAGGAAAGATAGTAAAAATCATAAAATATGCATTGTATTATGCTTTTACAAGTGAACAGACTGTAGAAGGACTGGTACAAATTATAAAACTATTGACTTCTAAAGAGATACAAAGTTTAAGAATGCATAAGCCTTTTCATGGGGAGAAGGAAGTTGTTGAGCAATTATACAAATTCAAAAATGAAATAAAGATATTTGGGGATAAATACGCTAAACTGTATTGATTGTTTTCTCTAGCCTGCTGTACTTCCCTGAAAAAGGTTGTCACTTAGGTACAAACAGAAGTGACAATGAAACGTAAAACAAAAATTGAACGTGTGTATAATTGGTAAGTAAGTATTCTTTTACCTTTGCACCCGGAATCACGAAAGCCAAAGTTGGTTAATGGGTGTTAAGATGTACTAGTAAGTGTCCTGGATATTCTCTATTCACCGATTCAGTCCTTCGCCTACCCAACATTCTTTCTTGATTCCATTAAATTCTAAAATGTTAATAATATGGATGAAGAACTGTATTTTGGCGTAGATGTCTCCAAGAAGACACTTGATCTGGCTTATTATGATGGTGAAACAATTGATTGGAAGAATGCTCATATTAAGGTGAGCAATGATGATGCTGGGTTCAAAAAGATTGGCTCTTGGGTCGCAAAGGTAGGAAAAGACTTTGAAACCTTTGTAAGGATTCCTTTACAATGGAATGGCTTTTGTGGATGAAGATGAAAGAAAGATGAGGATATTACAGAAGATTTTTGAATCAAATATCTTTTGGAACTATATCGTAGCGAATAGCAAGCCATATTCTTCTGGCTATTATTCATTGAATGGGTCCAAATATTAAGAACTTTGGAATTTCAATATTTACAGAAAAGGACACGATAATGTTCGTATCAATGACTGCATATACCATTGCGTTCTTTTCTTAATCGTCTGACTTCTCTGATTTCTTCATTGATTTCATCGAGTGACATATCAATGTTATTCTCTCTTGCTGTGTCACACATGTATTGGAACGCAGCCTTTGCTTTCGCAGTCACTTCATCTTCTTCTTCATTCTTTGCCTGAATGGAGAATGGAATGCTCTTACTGCGAATTACTGCCTTAACAAAGATGTTAATGGCGGTATTCGCACTCATACCGAACTGTTCGCAGAGTTTATCAAACTGTGCTTTCTGCTGGTTGTCCATACGGACTGTCATTGCTGTCTGTGCCATAAGCCGATAATTATAAAGTTATACGTTCTGATTGCAAATATACATCATAATGGCGTAAAATGGTGCAAGATGGCTCATAATTTAATAAAGATTAAACTTTAAATACAATATACAAATGGAAGAAAGACTGTTTTTCTTTGTCTGGCTCACATGAGCGAGACTGGTGAGGAACAGAAATACGTGAAGGAGGCTTTTGATACCAACTGGGTGGTGCCTCTGGGTCCTAACGTGAATGGTTTTGAGGATGACCTCAAGGCTTTCGTTTCTAAGAATAGCGATGGCTCTGAGTTGTCTCGTGAGGTGGTGGCGCTGAGCGCTGGTACTGCTGCCGTTCACTTGGGTTTGCTGGCTAGTGGCGTAGGCCCTGGTGATGAAGTTTGTGTGCAGAGCTTTACTTTCTGTGCTTCTTCTCATCCTATTACTTATCTTGGTGCTACTCCTGTATTCATCGATTCTGAGCCTGATTCATGGAATATGGATCCGGAGTTGCTGGAGAAGGCGATTATCGACCGTAAGGAGAAGACGGGTAAGTATCCTAAGGCGATTGTTCCTGTTGCTCTCTATGGTATGCCTTATAATTGCGATAAGATTATGGCGATTTCAGAAAAGTATGGTATCCCTGTAGTGGAGGATGCTGCTGAGGGTTGTGGATCCAGATGGAAAGGTCAGGTACTGGGTACGTTCGGTAAGTTTGGCGTGCTGTCATTCAATGGTAACAAGATGATTACTACTTCTGGTGGTGGTGCCTTGATTTGCCAGGATGCCGAGAGCAAGGACAACGTGATGTGGTATGCTACCCAGGCTCGTGATGCTTATCCTTACTACCAGCATACTGCCATCGGTTACAACTATCGTATGAGTAATGTTTGTGCGGGTATCGGTCGCGGTCAGATGACAGTATTGGAGGATCACATCGCTCATCATAAGCATGTACAGGAGTTGTATAAGGAACTCTTGAAGGATGTTGAGGGTGTAACCTTGCATGAGGCGCCTAATGCCGACTATGATTCCAACTACTGGCTCTGTACTGTGACTCTTGATCCGAAGTTGAAGATTCAGGGGCAGGAGAATGCGTATAAGGAGGTTGTGAAGACTGCCGTTGGTGGTGCAGCTGGTGTGATTCACATGGTGGATTCTCCTACTACTGATTGTCAGCCGAATGAGAATGTGGAGGCATTGCGTGTCTTCATGTTGAGCAAGAAGATTGAGGCAAAACCAGTGTGGAAGCCTATGCATAAGCAGCCTGTTTATCAGGATGCTCCTGCATACGTGAATGGTGTAAGTGAGGCCATCTTCAAGGTGGGTGTCTGCTTGCCAGCGGGCCCGATGGTAACGGATGATGATGTCCGTTACATCGTAGAAAGTATTAAAGAGGCGATTGTGTAATCGCCTCATTTATTACTTTCTAAATAAGGTGAATTTTTCTACCTCTCCGTCTCTCCTGTAAGGTGAGCTCTACATCCTAACCAAGCCACAATAGGCTTTACGCCCCTTTCGGTTCCCCTAACAGGGGACAGAAACCCTTCTCGAAAAGGGAAGGATGTAACCGCCCTCAGTGCTGTTTTTCTAAAATCATCCCGTCCTTCTTTACCATTAAAGAAGGCTTTTTCGAATCCCTCCGTCTCCCTTTAGCCAAAGGGAGCTCCACCTTTCTCACCAAGCCTCTCTTTCCTCAGGAACGAGAGGATGTAGCTGGCGACGCTATAGCTCTGCCAGAGTTTTGGTCAGCCAGCGGAGCCTGTGCCCTAAAGGGCTGGCTGGAGTGCTTACGCAACAGAGTTGCGATTGTTTGTCGCCTAGCGGAAGACTTTATTCTGGTTGTTCTTGCAGATATTTCTCTATCCAAGGCTTTAACTCTGGAATATCACATTCTATTGTATCCCAAAGACTTTCCGGATCTACAGTATAATAGCCATGAACTAATACATGACGCATCTTTGCTATAACACGCCAATCAACTTCCGGATGACTAGCCCTAAATTCCTTTGTCAGCATATAGACAGCCTCTCCTATTACCTCAACAAACTTCGTAAAGCCGTAAAAAACAAGCTTGCTGTTTTTAACGTCTTCTAAAGTATATTGAGATTTATACTCTTGAATTTCATTGATGGCTTCAAGAATATGTTCTAATCTGCCTCTATCTTTAACTTTTTCTCTCATAAATCAAGAACTTGTCGTTATTTACTGAGTCTAACGCAAAAGGTAAGAGGCGACTGGCTTCTACCATATCTACCTTACGATGAAGTAAATCTTCTAAATTGAGCATCATGGCAGCAATCTTCATCAATGAAACTCTGGAGTTCTGGCGATCATACTCTACAAGAATATCGACATCACTATCCATACTCTCTTCGCCTCTTGAGCATGAACCAAAGAGCCAAGCCTTCTTGATGGGTTGGCTTCCAAAGAATTGCTGAATCTTTGGAATCATATTTTCAACATTCTTACTAATCATAATCGAGTACCTTTTTATTGTTTACATGCTGCAAATATAAGGGAAATATCTGAAATAGCCAAAGATCTTTAGGATTTTAACATTGTCCCACAGATTTGGCTTTACTTCCCGCTGGTCAGTGGGTCCGGAGGACAAATCTCCCTTCGGCCGCCGATTTTCAATTCACAGATGGATTGCTACCGAAACTTATGGATTCCATCACAAAGCATTGATAATTCTTTCTGAAAATAATCTATATCAGGAGATATATCTTTAGCAGTCTGCACCCTACCATCTAAAGACAAAAATATACCAGCATGCAATGGAAGACGCTTACTTGGTTTTGGTAATATCGATACTTCTCTATTTGCAAACTCTTTATCTAAATCCCTAACATCACTCACATTCAGAATGGTATAACCAAAACGAGTATCACCTTCTGATCTAGGACGAAATATATTAGATATATCATCCAGTTCATCGGCTTTATTTCGCAATACAGAGATGTAATCCTCTGCTCCACTTTTTAGCATCTCTAACTTGAATGCCTTTGGCGAAACACGACCCTCATAGATATGAGAAGGGGAGAACAAGATTCTTGCGACTTGCTCTTCATCATTTATTTCATTGATTGTCTTTTCCATGTGCCTCCTCTAATAAATTCAAAACATCCTGTTCATTAAGGTGGTCGTAATTGTATTTGGATAAATGACCATCACGCTTGATAAAAGCTGCAATTTGATGAGGGGCGACCGTAATACCGGCCAGATTCTTTCCCTCAGTATAATCTAAATATAAATAGCCTCGGGCATCAGGGAACAATACCCAATTTACCAACTCCTTATCTGAAGATAGCATTATGACTCTACGAAGGAAATCTTGTATTCCAGAATCGATAGAAACACTGTTTTCTCCATCCCAGCCCTCTTTCAGCAAAGCTAATTCTTCCAAACGCTTGAGCAGCTTACCCTTGATTGGGGTCGCTGATTGATTGGTAAGATTAGACAGAAATACCAAACAGTTATATAATGCACTCTGGTCATTCGTGGTATATACTGCATCCATTACATGATGGCGCAATGTCTGTATATCCGTATTTGGAGAAATACAGACTCCCACAGGATCCGCTACCAAACTTGGCGCTGCCTCTGGAACTTGATATGATTTTGATTTACTCATAGCTTTACCATCAAATTAAAACATGGTGCAAATATAAGGGAAATATATGATATAGCCAAGGATTTTCTGGTTTTTAACACATCAAGAGGAGTATCTTGTCACGCAGATTTCACCTTCTTAATCGGAACTTATTATCTGCGTGTACCCTATTTACCTGTAACTTTGTATAGACAGCACGTGCAAAAGATGTAAAGAAAGGAAATACAGATAGTTACTTTGCGTTTTTAACACTTGAAAATACTGGTTTTCCGGATATATAGGGTACACTTCACTGAATCTCCGTTAATCCAACAGGCGGTTCAGAATGAGATTCAACTCCTTCTCTGCCTCTGCCAGCAAAGCAGCCTGATCTGAGTCAGAGAGCTTCTTGTACTCAGATCCAGCAAAATAATGAGGAAGATACGACTTCACCCACTTCTTTACCTGCAAGAATGTGTCAACATCCAGATGCACATCGTGATCCTTGTAACTCTTCAGCAGATGTACCGGAATCGCAAAGCGCTCGGTAATCTCCTCCTTGCGCTTGGGCCAATGCTTCTCCTCTTCTGTAAGAGTATTCTCGAACTCATCATCGTGATACTCCTTGGTTACAAACTTGTGGAACTTCTCGATAAAAATACCTACACACTCATGAGGAAGTATTTTTTCCCTCAGACTTGCCCTGGAAATCCTTGATTCCCTGAACAATCTCATTTACTTTGTCCGTAAAGAACATTTTCCTTGTTTAAAATTTAAAATTTGTAAATATGCGCCATTTTTGACGCACTGAAAAAATATCTTCAATTCTTATATCTACCTTTGCCCCCGTAAACGATACACAGTCTTGTCTTAAAAATCAATCAAACGACTTAGAGACTAAAAGACTCTGAAAGTAAATAAGAAGCAAATAGATTAAAATTCTTAAACATTAAAAGATCATGAATGATAACTATTCAATCAGCGAGGAAGTAGAAGAGGTGATGCCCTCTTTCTTCTGGACCATCGCTTCAAGCGAAGGTCATCAGCTTATCAACAAGGATGAGCTAGTAAGAATCATCAAGTTCGATGAAATGACTAAGAATCACACCGAACTCTACCGCAAGCAGGTGCCTATCAGCAAGGCGCTCGCCGACAACACCAAGCTCATGATGCCGGGCATCACTGCCTCGGCTCTCATGGACGGACAGGGTAAGCAGGTGGCCAACATCCTGAAGCCTACCTACTGGCTTGCCGTGGATATCGACAAGATTCCCGACGAGAAGATGCAGGAGGTGATCGCAAAGACCGACAAGGACCCATACGTGATGGCGAGATACGTGACCGCTAGCGGTCACGGACTCAGAATCCTCGCCCGCTACAAGCCGTTTGATGACCCGGAGGTTACGGCGGTGGAACTCTTCGACGTGGTGGTACGCAAGGCGATGGACTACTTCTCCATCCTGCTGGGCGTGCCTGCCGATGAGAAGTGCTGCGACATCACCCGCATGTGCGGCCTTGCCCACGACCCTACCGCCTACTTCTGCTGGAACTCGAAGCCTTTCGAACTGGACACCAAGGACATCAAGAGACTCTACTTCAAGAAGTCGATGGCTGAGAAGTATGAGCGACGCAGCAGCCGACGCAGAAAGCCATCACAGAAGATGGTGAGCCTCGCCAAGCACATCCCTACCATCGACGAAGCAGCCCCAGCGATAGAGACGCTGCTGGAAACGTGGGGAAAAGCGTTTGAGCCTAACCGCCACAACGACTATGTGTATAACTTCGGTCTCACCTGCCTGAAGTACGACATCGACCAGAAGGAGGCCACCGACTATGCCGACCAGCACTTCAGCGCGCAGTATCCCAAGACGGTGAGCGTGATGAACCAGGCATACAAGCACCAGGAACAGCGAGGCACCTGGCAGTTTATGCGCAAGGGCGAATCATACGGCAAGAAGCCTTCCATGAAGATGCTGAAGCAGTGGCTCAGCATGCGCTACGAGTTCCACCGCAACGAGGTGACGGGCTACTACGAGGTCTGCAGCCGCGACGTGCTCAAAGGCAAGTTTCACCACTGGACCCGCATGGACGACAACATAGAGAACTCTCTCTGGATAGAGATGGAAGAGGATGGACTGCAGACGCTGCTACCCAGGCTCCACTCCCTCATCAACAGCGACTTCAGCGAGAAGTACAATCCTCTGCTCGATTATCTCACAGCTCTCCCGGCATGGGACGGGAAGACTGACTACATTCAGATGCTTGCCGACCGCATTCACATTGCGGATACGGATGGTGCCCACCATACCCAGGAAGACTTCAGATACTTCTTCAAGAAATGGTTTGTAGCCATGGTGGTGACCTGGGTAACGGATACCGTGGTAGGCCAGACCATCCTCATCTTCGTGGGCAAGGGCGGCCTCTTCAAGACCACCTTCTTCGACAAACTGCTGCCTAAGGTGCTGCACGATTACTTCATCAATGAATCTACGGCAAGCTATACCGACAAGGACTTCATGGAGGCAATGGCGAGCAAGGCGCTGATGTGTCTCGACGAGTTTGAGACGGCTTTCGGCAAGAACCTGAGTGCCTTCAAGAGCTGCGTAACGAAGCTCTTCTTCTCCATCCGCCGCCCTTACGACAAGTACCGTACGGAACTGCCCCACCGTGCTGCCATGTGTGGCACGAGCAACAGCGTGCAGATTATCAGCGAGGAAGAGAACCGCCGCTACTCACCCTGGCTCATCGAGTCGATCGACAGTCCGATAGACCATCCCATCGACTACCAGCACGTATATGCCCAGGCTGTGGCGCTGGGTAAGGAGGTGATGGAGCGCCAGCGCAAGCACGAGGATGGCTGGGTATTCTGGCTCACCACCGAGGATATCGAGGTGATGCGCGAGCACAACAAGATGTTCATGATCTCCAACTATATGGAGGACCAGATTCTGCGCTACTACCGCGTGCCCGGCAAGGACGTGGAAGCCAGATACATCAAGTTCCGCTATTCTTCGGAGATTCTGGAGCGCATTGGCGGCTGTCCTGCCCTGAGCCGGTATATCTACCAGCAGAACCTGGCAAGTACCCTGCTGCGTCTGGGTTTCGAGAGAAAGCGCAGATCGAAAGGCATGGGCTGGTTCGTGATAGAGAAGGAGGTGGGCGAGATGAACACAGATGCCATCGTATCGCCATCGGAATGGGAGGAAGACCAGAACTGACCGGCTTACGCCCCATGAGTGACTTACTTTTTGCGGTAAGTATCTTGTTTTTTCCGAAAACCAAGATACTTATCATCTCTAACCCTTCAATTCATCATATAGAATGCAGAACGAACCAGAAATCAGATATTATACCAAGCAGGAGATAGCCCTGCTGTATTTTCCGGACTCAACTCCCGAAGTAGCCAACGCCCATCTGAGAAGATGGATCCAGAAGTGTACCCCACTCTACAGGAAGCTTCTGGAGGCAGGTTACCGGAAATCGGACAAGGGATTCTTTCCCCGTCAGGTGGCCATCATCTTCGACTTCCTGGGCGAACCCTAGAACCGGGGAAACCGGAAAAAGTGAGAAGATGGCAGATTGTGGCAATAAGCGTGAGGATGCATCAGGAAGTGTGAGTTGCGGCTCCCGAATGTCGTATCTTTGCATCGTGTTTCATTTAAAACGTTATTGCTTATGCTTTTGTACACTTTGAAAGAGAACAAGAATGAGAAGTTGCCCGATGCCAAGGGCCTGTGGTATGCTTATGCCATCACTACGCAGATGATGGGTGTGGATGGTCTTGCCGCTCACATGGCGGGCCACAACACACCTTTCTCCAAGGGAGCCATCAAGGGTATGATTACCGACATGGCATTCTGCATCAAGGAGCTCTGCCTGCAGGGTATCTCGGTGAAGATCGACGACCTCGCCATCTTCTCCATCGGTATCAAGAACAAGATGGGTGCCAAGTCTGAAAAGGAATTCAGCATCGCCAAGAACATCGAGGGCTACAAGCTGAGAAGCCGTGGCACCGGCGAGCTGGCTGCCGGCAACCTGGATGTTGAAATGAAGAAGGTTTCCTCTCTGCTTGCCAGCGAGATGCAGGTTCCGGGGGTAGATTCCGAGGATACTACCCCTGGTGGCACCCCTGGTGGAACTGGAGATGGTACAGGAGGTACCGGTCAGGACAAGAATCCGAGCGGTTCGGGCACTGACAAGAATCCGTCAGGTTCCGAAGGTGGCGGAGACTCATCAGAGAGTGGTGACAACGTAAATATGTAAAGTCATATCAAATATCATTCTGAATGACTTATTAATGACTTACTAATGTCTTATTGAAGAATTGAGCCAGGATGGCGTCAGGGATATTCCTATAGCTACAAGGGGGCTGCAAGCATCCATGATGAAGCCCGGAAATATCTAACATACAGCTATGAAAGGATATTCGCGAATTCTGGCTCATCTTTATTACCTATTATTCATATCAATTTTCCAATTCTCATGAAAAAAGAAACCGTCAAGAAGATCATCAATCTCGTCATCACCATTCTCACAGCCATAGCATCAGCCTTCTGTGTTCAGTCCTGCCGAGGTTAGGCGATGGAGATCGGTGCCCACGAAATCGTACATATTCCATTTCAGGAGCTGGCGGCACCGCTTCTGCACCCGATCGCCATACTGGCCGCGGAGACTGTATAGGTTGCGCTGAAACAGGATGCCCTGCGCCTTGAGAGCCTCGTAATCCTCCTTCTTCATATAGAGGTAACGCTCGGGGTGAGCCAGAATCGGGGTATAGCCCTTGTTCCTGATGCGCTCCAGCAGTCCACGGAAATTCATCGATGGGGCAAAGATGCTGGTTTCCACCAGCAGGTATTTCTCTGCCAGGGGCAGGAGATTGCCTGCCTTGAGACGGCGCTCGAAAAGGGCATCCAGCATGTTCTCGGCTGCGAGATGCAGCTGTAGGGGCTCTTCATCGGTCGCAGAAGATGGCTTCGCTCCTTCTGCTCCTGATGCCTGACTTCCAGGATGTCTCTGGGCAAAATCCAGAAGATACTTCTCCTTGAAATCTTCGAAGACCCGGCGGAGATCTTCAGGCTCATTCGGAATATCTTCCATGATGTGAGGGGTGAACCAGACTTCACGGATTCCGCTTGCTTCGTAGATGCGAAGCTGCTCCAGGCTCTTTTCCGGGTCCTGGAAGCCATCATCCACGCCAGGGAGTATATGGCAATGGTAATCGATGCCATCAGGGAGACTGCACGTGCTCCCTGATGGCTTTTTCTGATTAAATATTTTCTGGAAGAATTTAAACATCTTTTTATATTATTCTATAATCCATTCATTTAAGATTTTGCCCCCCAGACCGTCCGAAAACCTTGATTTTCTGCTGTTTATCACTGTTTTGAGGGCATAT
>ERZ773202.503-NODE-503-length-35817-cov-7.012443_pt1 | contig 35817 bp, 31 predicted proteins | sample MGYA00580998_ERZ773202 | MGnify/ENA primary metagenome ERZ773202 (study PRJEB29015, sample SAMEA2737803) | human gut metagenome | biome: human gut; feature: human-associated habitat; material: faeces | place: China | collected 2012 ...
TTATTTACTGGATTTAAACCCTGTTGATTACTCTGCAACTGTCAGGCACTTCTGTGATGTGTACCCTCTGATATTTTTTTGCAAGATACGCATTTCGTAATACGAAACCGTTCCGCATTCGCGGAACTTGCTACTTGTTAGGGGAAGTCCCCTAAGACCCCTTACAGACAGACAGCACGCACATTTTTTCACATCTGTTCTGACACTTGCACAATTCATTTTTGTAAAATTTTCTGCCATTCTTTTTCTTTGCTGCATAAAAAAATTCCTTTCCTGTCACTTAAAAATTTAAAAGAGGAACGGATTTTTTACCGTTCCTCCTTTAAATTTTTTGTTGAATTTTCTGCGGATTTTATTATCTCCTTCTGAAAAAATCCGACTTTAATTTTGAAATTTTAAAAGATATGTACTGAATAATTCTTTGAAATTTTTTCCGTTTTCTGAATGGTCGTTAATGTATCTGTAAAACGAATCGAGTAAATTATTTTCTGTGTACATCTTCTGTCTGCACATCTCTTTTTCACTTTCTGCTGTCGTCCGCAGCTGCGCTGTAATTTTCTTTTTAAGTTCGATTTCTGCGCTTTTCGCAAACAGATTTTCCCTGCTGGACTTTAACATATCCATCACGAAAAATTCGTATTCTGTATCAATTTTATCTCTGAGTTTTTCTGTTGTTACCATTTTATTTTTACCATTCCTTTCTGTGTACGTGACGAACTTCGTCACATTTATTCTTCATCAATATCTTCCGGTGATTCTTCTGAAGCTTCCTCATTATCTTCTTCATCATCCGATACTGTTACAACTCTGCCACCACAGACTGCGTGTTTTTGATGCCATGCATCTGTAAAGTCATAATATCCTATCGGGTCACCGGCTTCATAAATTTTTCCGTTACCGGCATAAATTCCAACGTGTGTGATATACCGTTCTGACGGTGTTGTCTTTGTAAAGAACACTAAATCTCCCGGCAGGAGTTCATCAAGCTCTACATGGTCAACATAATCATATTGTTCCTGTGCAGTCCGTGGGAGTAAAATTCCTGCCTGTCCAAAGCACCACTGTGTAAGTCCCGAACAGTCAAACCCCTCATCCGGATTTGAGCCTCCGTATTCATAATCATCTCCTTCATATTTTATGGCTTCTTCAAAGACATTTTTTATGACATCGTTGTTAAAAATCGTTACATAGCTTTTAACAAGCCGCACATAAAACATATTTCCGTACATGTATCTCCAGCCCCCATTTTCAGCAACCGAAATATCATTGGCGTAGTCTGTAACTACACCGCCGGATTTTTCTTTTGCAAATTCTTGTGCAAGTTCAAACGTATATTCATTACCGTTTTCTGCTACGTAATTAATAAATCCCGCGCCGTAATTATAAGCTTGCACTGCTGTATCAATATCACATTCCTGTGCATTTGCAGCTTCAATCAGTTCAGAAAAATATTTCACACCCTGCCGGATTGATTCATCTGTTGAAAGTGAATTAGGCGGCAGTCCCAAAGATTCCGAAGACTGCATGACATCTTCTCCTTCCCCATGCGATTCAACCTCCATGATGGCAAGCAGATAAGGAACATATTCTTTTATTCCATATTCTTCCGCATAATCACTTACATCTGTTTCATATTGCATAACATTTTCTGAAACAGTTGTAAGTGCATTAATTGCTTTTTTAATAATTGTTGCCGGAGCAAATACAACGGAGATTATCGTTGTAACTATTGATACAATCGCTACAATGATTGCAGCGATAACAAAAATTGGTGCTAAAAGCTGCAGCGCTGCAGCTGCCAAAGTGGCAGCTATCATTGCAGCTTTCTGTATTATTCCGGACGGTTTTGCAGTTTCAGATGAATCCGTTTTATCGTCTTTTTCTGTCTGCATATCAGCAGAATTACTCTGCACCGTTCTTTTTATATTGTCTGCTATTTTCTTTACGGCTTTTATACCTGCTTTTACAGCCTGCACCTGAATATTTGCGCTGACTGCATAAGTGTTCTGTGTCATTTCTCCGGCAGGATTTTTCATTGCTTCAGCTGCAGAATTTTGCATATTCTGCACATCATTATATACATTTTCCCCTGCATTATTATGTGCATTGCTATCGTTGTAATAATGAATTTCCGTTGCTCTTTGTTCCGGTTCTGCCATATCCTCATTCATTCCGGATATATTTGCCGGACCGGAAGTATATTTTTCCTGTTTTGTTCCGGAGGAGAAAACAGAATATCCTTTTGCTTTTTCCTTAGAGCTTTTTTGTGCAGCATAATAATCATTACGCTGCACATCTGGCATACTGTTTAACTGCTCCTGAAATTTCTGGTATTCCTGACTTTTCATTGCACGTTCAATAATCCGCTGCTGTTTTGCTTTGGAATATCTTTTCCACTGCCTTTTTTCTTTTGATGAAAGATAATATTCGATTTCAAGCTTTTGCTTATCTTTTGCAGATAGCTTTCTGCTTTTCCTTTTTATATCATCTTTAATTGTTCTGTACATGCCATACGACCTGTCAGAAGCCGGTTTACACGCTGTCTTTTTTACTGCATAATTAAGCTTTGTATCTTTTACCTGTGGTATTTTCATTATTCTTCCCTACACTTATAATATGTTTTTCCGGACTGCTCATAGGACGTTAAATGTCCCTGCAAGAGCAATTCTGAAAGCACATTTTCTGCTTTGTCTTCCGGCATATTCAACGTGTTCTGTACATCTTCTGCTGTGATAGCAACAACAGCAGCCATCTGCAGTATCTGTACTGATATGCTGTGCTGCGGATTTTTCGCAATCTCCTGAAGCTTTTTCTCGTGAAAATTCGTTGAGAATGTGTTGTATAACTCATTATCTTTTGACATTGAAGCATTAAGCAGTATGACTTTCTTGCCCCAGACAACTACACCGTAACCCGGAATTTCTTCTGAAAGCGAATCAAATTCGCTTTCGGAAAGCGGCTGTACCGCAGCAAGTGTCTGTGCGTCCACTCCGCCCTGGTCAAAAAACACCTTGTATCCGCAATTAGAAAACATATCACGTAAGTTTGGATTCTGAATGGCTCTTGTAAGATTTTGCAGAGCCAGTGTAACAATACCGCCAAATTTACGGTATGTCACAACTGCATTAAGCAGCATATCTGCAGAGCTTTCATTATCCGTTACAACCTGTGTTTCATCTATGATGAAATGTGTCGCTTTCTGAAGCGACTGATTATATTCCATACGTGTGGACAGGAAAAACATGATTGTAATCATTACAGGCTCCCAATAGTCTTTGGATACATTTTTCAAGCCAAACACAACGAAGCGGTTATCCATTGTAACATTTGAATTTTCTGAAAACATATCATACAGTCCTCCGGATACATATTGAGCGAGAGAATTATATATCCTGTGCAGGATTGCCTTGTCATTATTATTTTCCATTTCGTTCTCCAATTCTGCAATCCTGTTATAAACACAGGTAAGTGTTGGCTGCCATTCCAGTCTTTTCTGTGCAAAAGCTTTTTCATACACGTCCTGCACAGCCTGTGTCACAAAGGAACTGTATTCCTGTGTATATACAATATTGCTCATTACTGCCCTGCAGAAGCTGTTTGCCCACCGGCTTACATCTGCAACAAACTGGTCTTTTCTTGCAGTATTTTTCTGTAAAAAAATCTCCTGACTGATTTCCATCGGGTTTATATAAATATCCCCTTTGGGCGTAAAATCAAGGAATTTTCCACCAAACATTGCACACGTACCCTGCATCTCATTCTGCGGGTCAATAATTATTATGTCATCTTCAGTAGACAATAATGTCTGCGCTACCTCTGTTTCTTTCATAAAATAGGATTTGCCGGAACCTGTATGACCGACAATCATTGCGTGTGGTGATTTCAGCTTTTTTCTGTTAGCAAAAATTAAATTTTTAGTTGTCCTGTTTACCCCTAAAAAGTAACCTTCCGGCTCAGATAAATCCTGCGCGTAAAACGGCTGCAATGAAACAACCGATGATGTCAGAAACGCACGCATTTTTGACACAAGTCTTGCTCCGATGGGCAATGACGTGTTAAATGCTTTAAGCTGTACATTATTGTACGTTTCAAGCATTACTCCGGCTGTTTTTCCTTTCTGCTTCATGGATTCGACCCTTTCCGCAAGTTCATCTTCTGAATCTGCCGTAACAAGAACCATAAGACCGACAAGCAGGCAGCTTTCATTGTTATCTTCAATTTGATCCATATAGTTTTCAAGTTCGGTTTTCTTTTTATCTTTGCCGTAAGATACACCAGCCATAAGCTGTCCTTTCGTTCTCTTTGCATCAATCTCCTGTGTTATGGAACGTTCATTATTCATGTTGGCATTTGAAAGCGTATTTTTTAATACATCACCGGCTACCGGTGCATAGTCGACCGTAACAAAAGATGGATACGAAACCTGTGTAAGATTATGTATTACTTTTTCTTCATTCAACGAAGAATCAAAGGCTCTCGCAAACATCACAGATACGTATTGACGATTGTTAAATATAAGGAAATTTTTATAACTGCGTATACTAACCGGAATAACATCAAGCACTGGATCACTGCCCGGAATATCCATTGCAATATCCGTATTATCAAAGTCATTGTAAAAGAACTTTCTAAGACTTCTAAGACGCTGCACTCCACTAAGAGGAACAATCCTGCTCTTTAATGCAGCAAACAGATGCTGCAGCTCAGTGTCCATGCTCATAAAATACGTTCTGGCATCGTCATAGTTGTATGTTTTCGTTGTAATCGTAAGATACATGACCCTCTCTGTATCACTTATTTTTGAATCTGCAATCTTCTCTTTAATCCAGCTGCGGATTCCATCGGAAATTTCCGGATACTGCTGTTTATTTATGTCTGACAGCAGTTCATTCACATACTGGCTCATATTTTTATATTCGCTGGCAACTGTTATCTTAAAATCTGCGCTCATAAATTCTAATAGCTTGATAAGATTTGATAAGATTGCACTCTTTTCATCTTCATCACGATTTTTGTAGTTAATATCACTAAAAACATAACAGCGGTCATAAGTTTTTAAGCCCTCTGACTTTTCAATCTGAAATATACCGCTTTTATTCACGTCAACAATTGAAAAAGCTTCCCTTGTGTTTAAAGGATACCGTTTGTTAAAAGGCAGTGCTGTCTGTCTGGCACTGCCTGCAAAAACCTTTTGTGGATTTAGTATCAAACTCATTAATTTCTCCTTCCTCTTTCTCTTTCCTTCTTAATAAAAAATACTTTATCTTTTATTTTTTCTTCTGTTGAATAATACGACAGCTTTCTGCTCTGATACGTATAGAGCATTTCTTTTAAAAGCTGTGCAACCGGAAGATATCCCTGATATTTATAAAATCCGAATAAAATAACAGGAAAAGCAACCGGAACTCCTATATAGATACTAAGTGTTACATCTATATGGAATTTAAAATACAGCAGGGCAGCCGAAGCTGCCCCGCATAAACCACCTGCACCCACATAAATCAATTCATGAATTGAAAAACCTTTCCAAAAATCGTTTCTGTATGCGGTCAGGAAATCTTTATTAAGTTTAATATTCAACCAATTCACCTGCCTTATCTTAAATCAAATGCCCGTTTCAAAAAGGCATCTGAACCTTTTACCGCTGCGGTTAGAAATACTACTGTAACAATGGACATAAGCACACTACCTGCTCCGTTAAACCAACCGAACACATCCCATGTTGCTGCTTCTCCGAATATAGAGCTATTTATTATGTGACTGCATATCTGCAGTGTAAATGCAATTGCTGCTATCTGCAGTACAGACGTCAAAAACGACTTAAACCATGCCACTGCCGTATTATCCAGCCCTCTGCCTCCGGCGATAGTACACAAGGCACCCGGAGCTGAACCTATAAGCAGATAAAGATTCAGGAAACGGCTCATGACTTCTTCTAATATTGTAGTCGCACAGGCAATTACAAGTATAAGATACAGTGGTCCGAAAAGTACCATGGAAAGACTGAAACCAAGGTCTATATCATCTCCATAGATTTGCGGAATGCTGTCGCCCAATAATCCTGATGTAACATCACTCGCAAAGCTGGTAAATTCCTGCATTATTGAAAGCCCATTAATAAGCAGTGTGTTGCAGATAATTATCTTTTTAAATAACTCTATCCACATTTCCGTTGTTACATTTTCCCTTAAATTGGAAGCCTGACGGCAGAATCCAATAAGGGCAAACATATTTAAAAACATTGCGCCCATACCCATAAACCATGGATAAATGCTGTCAGTGATATACGTCCATGCTCCAGTGGAATATTCCTGCGGCGACATTCCAAGCAGGCTCTGAACAATCGACATTGTCCAGTTCCAGAACCCTAATGCCGCCGAAAAGCAGGGACCTCCTGCGATCATGCTTTCAAGCCATCTTGGCATATTAACCCCCTATCTATCCCACAAAAGCTGCTAACAACTGCGGTGCAAGAACCATCATGATGCCGCCGCCGACACGCTTAAACGCACCAGCCTGCATACTGCCTTCCTGGCTCTGCATAGAAGTTCCCAATTCCAGAAAACCCCACAGCAATACAATCTCACCGATGGAAGACACCAGTGCAGTCATGATGTCTGTCAAAATGCCAAAATTGGTGGTTACAACGGACGCGCCGTTTGCTGCCACTTCTTCGTCTGCAAGCGCCAACTGCGGGAAAAATACCATTACAGTACAAAAAGCTGCCACTGCTACAAACGTTTCAATTTTTTTCCGCTGCTGTCCATCCATTGTTTTGATTTTTTCTATTAATGTTTTTACCATTTTCGTATTCCCCCTACTTTCTTTTATTTAAAAACCAGCCGGACATAAAGGTTCCTAAGCCTGTTACTGCTGTAAATACAAGCCAAAAGACCACATCTGACCATCTTTGAACATCTGCAGGCATATGTCCTTTAACTGTCATTCCAATTACAAATCCCAAAATCACACTGATTACAATTCCCACTACTACAAATGGGTTACTTTTTTTACGCATATATTCTCTCCTTTACAATAAAAAAAGCAGATTCAGCGTTTTAAAAGCCGGTTAAGAAGCGCCGTTCTGTCAAAAGAGAGTTTTTCATTCTCTTTTTGCAGCACTTCTTTTTCCTTTTTTAACACATCAATCTGCTGTTCTAAATCTTTAATTGTCTGTTTATTTTTTAAAAGCTGTTCCAGCTCCCGGCTTTTTTCCATAATCTCTGCCAGTAAAACGTTTAACTGCTCCTCTCTGCCTGTCAGATATTTTTCTCTATGCTCACACTCGTTTATGCGATTTTCAATATCTTCAAGCAGTTTCTGTTCCTGCTCCATACACACTCCTAAATGGATTCAACCGTCAGTGACGATACTTTAAAAGTTTTGACCGAAACAGACATCTGGTACTGTCCATACACAAATTTGATTACACCGGTTCCTGACTGGCTGTTAAAATCACTGTCACTTTTCCGGTCATATCCTGAAAAGATACCAACTACATCATCATAAGTGCTTGTTGTACTTAAACCACAGAATGTTGTTTCAGTTCCCGAAAAAATGATACTCATTTTTGTACAGCTTCCGGTTTCATTATCTTTTAGATAATACATCTGTGCCGTTGAACCACATTCGTCATACAAAATCGCAATCATTCTTGTGATGTTTGACGTGTCCGGTGCAGTTCCCGACCGTTTCCAGCCATTATTTTTTAAGGCTGATACCGTTACCGGAAACGGCATTGAAACTCCATTCACATTAATGGACAGCTTTCCATTTTCATACCGGTAAGCACCTTCTGTATCTGCACTGTTAACGGCTTTATCTTCCGGTTCAAACTGTTCCTCATCAGATATTTCTGTATCTTCCTCTGTTACAGACTGTTCATACTCCGGTATTAATACTGCCTCATTGCTTTGACCGATGCATAAACACAAAATACAACACATAATAACAATGACTGTCATTATTGCATTTCCCAGTGAAGCTGCTTTAAGAAAACTCTGCTTGTTGGGATTTTTTTCTTTTCCAGCAAAAAACAATGCATATAACATTCCGATAACCGGAATTAAGGAAATGGCTACCGGAATGCTCCAGTCTTTTACTGTCAGCGGTTCAACCCGTTCCGCCCGCAGTTCTTCAACTAACTTTGGGAGCTGTTGCCAGTATTCATCTGTATACAGATTTGTTACAGTCTGTGTTTCTTCTATCTGCTGTTCATTTTCCACTCTTTCCACCTCCTTTGCTTCACATTCCTTGTTAATCTTCAATCTGTTTACCTCCTTTCTGCATAAAAAAAGAGGAACATCAGGTATATGTACTGCCTGAGTTCCTCTTTAAAATATTACATATTAAATTTTAACAGATTAATTTAAGGCTTCAAGTGTCATTTGGTTCCATTTAGTGTCATTTGGTGTCATCTGGTGTCATTTGGTTCCATCTGGTGTCACCTGATGTTTCAAATTTACAAATGCGGACCACTTTCACTTTGACTTGTGACGAAGTTCGTCACGTTCTGTTCTCTTTGTATGTCCGGCTGCGTGACGGAGTTCGTCACATTTTCTTTGTTTTCAAGCAAGCTTTCTGATTCTTCAATGCCCTGTTTCATGCTGCTTAAAGCTTCTGATATTCCGTCCGCTGCTTTACGTACCGTATCTGCCGCTTCTTCATCAAAACTTTCAGACTGTGTACGGTCAAGATTTAATTCACTTTCAAGCACAGACAGCCTTGTTGCTTTTTCCTTTAACTCTGCTTCCTGTTTAAAAGGCTTTGCAAGTTCCTGCTTTGCATTTTCAGTCTGCCTGTTAAGTGTTTCAATTTCTTCCTTAAATCCTTCTATCTTCTCCGGAATCCTTTTTATCATATTTTCAAGTCTTTGCAGGTTGCCACTGTCGGAAAAGCCCATTTCCGACTGATATTCGTGATTTCCTTTTAATTTTGCATAAAATACTGACCTGAAAAAGTCAAATCCACCAACGACATTAAATCCCCGGTATTTTCCAACAATCCGTTCCTGTGCTTTACACGTATGCAACACTTCTGAAAACATTTCACCGGCTTTTTCTTTATCGGTAATTTTAACACCATCAATTATAATTTCATAATCCTCCTCCGGAAGCGGATTATTTTGGGCTGTTAAAAGGTCTTTGCTTATATTCTCTATTGCAGAATTTTTCTCTGCAATCTGCTTCGGATATATGATATTTACCGCATCTTCCAGCTTATGTCTTGTACGTAAATAATCTGATTTTAACTCACGAAGCCTTGCAACAGATATATCCAGATCCATTTTTTCACGGATTCTTGGGTCGCCCGTGCAAAGTGACTTGATTTCAGCATAGTTTAATACAGCTTCATCACAGTCTTCACAGGTACGTGCCGGTGAAGAACTTGTCATTATCTGGCTGATAAACTTCTGCTTGTTTTCAAGTGTCTGATACAGATAAGCATCAAATGTATTTTTTGTTACATAGTTATATATATATACACTTTTATTTGTATTTCCCTGCCGCACGATTCTGCCGTTACGCTGCTTAATGTCAGATGGTTTCCACGGACAATCCAGATGGTGAAGTGCCACCAGTCTGTCCTGCACATTTGTTCCAGCTCCCATTTTAGATGTGCTGCCAATCAGGATACGTACATCACCGTCACGCACAGACTGGAACAGTGCTGCCTTTTTATTATCTGTATCTGCATTGTGAATAAATTCGATTTCTGCTTCAGGAATCCCTCTGGCTGCAAGCTTTGCTTTTAAGTCATCGTATACGTTAAATCCTTTAGACGGTGTTGACATATCGCAGAAGATAAGCTGTGTAAGCTTTTTATCACTTCCATTTGTATAAATCTTATAAACATTTTCAACACAGGTGTTTATCTTGCTGTCCGGTTCATCAGGATATTCCGGGTCAATCAGTCTTTCATCAAGTCCTATCTTTTTACCGTCAGAAGTAATTGTAAGCATGTTATCTTCAGAACGGTCTACTGCTCCTGCGTGAACCTGTTCGGCACGTACAGACAGCTTATCTACCAGTTCTTTCTGCACCGCAGACGGCTCACATACAACCGTCTGGTAATCCGCTTCCGGTCTATCAAGTTTTAACTGGTCTTCCGTTATGATGTCTGCACATTCCTTAAAAATGCTCATCAGCTCCGGCAGGTTATGAAATTTTGCAAACCTTGTCCTTGCACGGTATCCCGTTCCTTCCGGTGCAAGTTCTATTGCCGTTACAGTTTCCCCGAAAGTTGCCGCCCAGCTGTCAAAAGACAGCATATCCAGTTCCTTTAACTTGTCGTATTGTAAGTATCTCATATTTGTATACAGTTCTGTCATCGAGTTGCTTACAGGAGTACCTGTTGCGTGTACTATGCCTTTTCCGCCTGTCAGCTCGTCCAGATAACGGCATTTCATAAACATATCTGTACTTTTCTGTGCTGCGGCAGTTGACAATCCTGCAACATTGCTCATCTTAGTGTAGATATACAGATTTTTGTAGAAATGGCTTTCATCTACAAACAGTTTATCAACACCTAATTCTTCAAATGTTACAACATCATCTTTCTTATCTTCATTGGCAAGTTTTTCAAGATTTATCTGCAGGCTCTTTTTGGTCTTTTCAAGCTGTCCGACTGTAAAACGGCTTCCTCTCTGCCACTTTGTCTGTTCTATGGCTTCTGTAATCTGTTCAATCTCAGCCTGTATTGTATCTTTCTGACGCTGAACTGAAAGCGGAATCCTTTCAAACTGGCTCTGCCCAATAATAACCGCATCATATTCACCTGTTGCAATCCTTGCACAGAATTTTTTTCGGTTTGCCTTTTCAAAATCCTTTTTGGTTGATACTAATATATTTGCTGTCGGATACAGTGTCAGAAATTCCTTTGCCCACTGGTCTATCAGGTGGTTTGGCACAACAAATAATGGCTTGTGGCACAATCCAAGCCGCCTGCTCTCCATTGCACCGGCAGCCATCTCAAAGGTTTTTCCTGCGCCGACTTCGTGCGCAAGCAGCGTATTTCCGCCGAATAAAATCCGTGCAACGGCATCCAGCTGGTGCTGCCGCAATGTTATTTCATCGTTCATACCCGGAAATGTAAGAAAGCTTCCGTCATATTTTCTTGCACGTGTGCTGTTAAAGATTCTGTTATATTTATCTGTCAGTGTATTCCGCCTTTCAGGGTCACTAAAAATCCAGTCCTGAAATGCTTCCTTAATTGCTGCCTGCTTCTGCTGGGCAAGTGTTGTTTCCTTTGCGTTAAGCTCTCTTACATTTTTTCCGGAAACAATATTTGTATCATACACCTTTGTATCTTTAAGATTTAAGGTGTCCTCAAAAATTGCGTACGCATTTACACGCTGCGTGCCATATTCCGTATTTGCTTTTACATCTGCCGCATCAACCATGCTTTTATTGGTAATAAACCATTTAGAGGTTGCCGGTGAATATTCAATCTTTATTTTCTGCTGTTTCCGGTATGGCAGTTCAAAGACCTCATACATGAACTGCTCATAATACTGTTTATCAACCCATGTGGCACCCGGACGGATATAAATATCCGCACTTTCAATTTTTTCAGGCTGTACTGCTTCAAGTGCTTTTACGTTTACTTCGTATTCCGGCTTTAAAACAGAAGCCCTTCGTGCCGTTTTAAGTTTTTCAACAACATTTCCCGAAAGGTATTCATCTGCATTTATCCAGCCTTCATCATCGCCCATGCCCGGCTGGTGGAAAATCACACCGGTAAGTTCCTCTTTTATCCTGTCATATTCCCCCGGTGTACCAAGCAGTTCTGCCATATATTCAAGATTTACGCCGCCCTTATTGCGTATACTTTCAACCAGTGCCTCTGCCGGAGTATCTACTTTAGTGACCTCAATTTCCGGTTTGATTGTGCGCTGATTAAATATTGCTGCCTTTGATTTTAAATTTCCCTGTTTATCAAGGTTTTCAAGCGTAGACAACAGGTAATACGCTGAATCCTTTTCAAACGCCTTTTTATTTGCCGGACTGTTAATCAGCCCGAATTTCTTTGTAAATTTATCATATTCAATATTCAGCTGTATCTGTGCCTTTGTAATATCTTCTTCCGGATAGTCAGACAGCTGGTACTGGATTACCCTGTTAAGCACATCTTTTAACTCAACCATTCCTTTTGCACGTTCTTTTACTGTATCATTCATATCCGGTTTTGACATTTTATCATTTTCCCGGTAATAGAGTTCTTCACCTACTAACGTGTAAGAATAGTTTTTTACATCAGGGTCTGCAGGTATCTCATCTTTCACTTCTTTTCTTTCATCATTTGTGACGAACTTCGTCACGTTTGTTTCAAATTCAAATGAAATGTTTTTATCGGTTGCAGCATTTATCTTCTGTTCAAGCCCATCTGTATCTGGTTTTACTGTCAGTTCCATCGTGCCATACGGTGTACTTCTCTTATCCAGCGTACCCATAATCATGTCCGGGTGTTCTACAAAATAACTGTTCATTATATATTCTTCACCGGACTGGTTTAATACGTCCGTATATACCCAGTCGTCAACCTCTGTCTGCGGCTGGCTGCGCTTTTTTAAGAATATAATATCCGATACTACCTGTGTATCTGCCGTCTGCTTAAATGCATTTTCCGGCAGTCTTACGGCACCAAGCAGCTCTGCACGCTGTGAAATATATTTTCGTGCGGCAGCTGATTTTGAATCCATTGTATACCGGCTTGTAATAAACGCCACAACACCTCCCGGTCTTGTCTGGTCAAGTGCTTTTGCAAAAAAATAGTTATGGATTGAGAAGTTCCATTTATTAAATTTTTTATCATTGACCTTATAGTCACCAAATGGCACATTGCCTAACACAACATCAAAGGCTTCCGGACGGTCTGTTGTTTCAAAACCGCCGACTTTAATCAGTGCTTCAGGATACAGCTTTTGTGCAATACGACCGGATATGCTGTCAAGTTCCACACCATACAGGCTGCTGTTGTTTTTCATTTCTTCCGACATACTGCCAAAGAATTTGCCGATACCCATTGACGGCTCTAAAATGTTTCCCTGCTTAAATCCTGCCTTTTCAAGTACATGGTATACCGAGCGGATAATACCATCGTCTGTATAATGTGCATTTAACACAGAAGCTCTTGCAGCTTCATATTCCTGCGGTGTAAGCAGTTCTTTAAGTGTCGTATATTCCACTCTCCAGCCTGCCCTGTTCTCATCGAACGGCTGTGACAGACCTCCCCACCCGGAATATCCGTTAAGCACTTCTTTTTGTATGTCAGTTGCTTCCGCATTACTGCTCTCCAATGCTTTCAACACCTGTATTGCCTTTACATTGTTTAAAAAACGCTTTCTTGCATTGCTCATGTTACCCATATCAGGTATTTCCTGTTTTTCAGTATGCGGCTGTCCAGTGGTCATGGTACGTTCCGGCTCCAACATATCGGCAAATGACATCTGTACCGGCTTTATTTTTTCTGTATCCTCCGCTGGATTTGTGACGAAGTTCGTCACATTCTTCTCTTTCTGTGTGACAGAATCCTTTACATCAGAATCTTTTACATCATCTTCCGGCGGTGTGACGAAGTTCGTCACGTTTGCTTCAGGATTTTTAATATACTTTTCAAGTTCTTCTGCAAGTTTTTCATACGATTGGAATGACTGCAGGAAATCTATCAGACCACCATATCCGTCACCGACATCATAACGCTCTGTATATTGCGCTCCGTCCGGCATGACGATGTTAAATTTAACCTTGTCATATCCAAAATACCGGTAATCCTCTTGAACGTCTGTGTCATACCATGCCTGCTCAGAACCGTATTTTTCAATCATTGCGTGCTGTCCTGCAAGATGTTCGTCATCTGCCTGTTTTAACAGTCGGTCAAATTCTTCAATTGTATATTTTCTGCCATCTTCAAAAGCAGCACTTTCACTCCACTCACACACAACATACGGCACTAAAAAAGCAGAGGTTAAAGACTTTTCATCTTTTTCCTCTGCTTTCTTTTCTTCATTTTGATTATTTACAGTGTCAGAATCAGTTCCCTCATCACGATTGAATCTGCTTCCATCGCTATCCCCTGCATTACTCTTGCCCATTTCAGCGGCTCCAGCTCCTTGTCCGGGATTTCGTCTTTGTCCCTCGCTGTTATCTGCTCTATCAGTCTTTCCCTCATTGCGTCCGCTGTCTGGTCTATAGATTCCAGATACTTCTCTAATGTCCCGTTCTTCTCGAATTCCTCCAGTACGTCCGGGTGCCATTCCTCCAGAAACTCTTTCTTTCTCCGTCCGTAAAAGCCCATCTTTACTCCTTTCCTGTGCTTCCTCAAGCACTTTAACCTCATTTTTAATATCATTAAAAAGCTGTTTCATTGCTTCCTGTATTCCACTGCCGATATTAGGAATCATTTGATACCGGTTTATTAATTCAAAATACATATCATCAAGTGAAAAATCATAATTTATATCCGGTTCACAACGGCTTAAAGCTGCATATTTTAATGATTCCGACACAAAATTGCAATATGTATTCTCAAGTGTCATTTCAGGAACTGTCTGGTCAGCTGTTCTTGCATTGTTTATAATACTCTGCCCGTATTTTCTCCACAACGCAGCCGACTGTTTTGTTGTTATATCAAATATCACTTCACGGATTGTATCAGCACTGCCGTACAGCTGATATTTCTGTGCAAGCTTTTTGGCTATCTGCGTTGAAAATTCCGGTTTCATTTCCCACAGCTGCGGTGAAAAAGCTCCGGGAAGTTCTACAGTATCCGACACATCAAACAGATACTTTAATTTTCCTCTGCCATCCGGCACTGCAATTCCTTTTGTTCCGCGCTTCACCTGCCTGCGCATCCGTGTGTGCCACAGATTGTAATCCGCACATGCCGTTGCTTTTGGTCTTTGTGCGTAAATTAATATCTGTTCTACAAAACTGTATGGGCTTATGCGTGCCGCTGTCCTTAAAAAGGACGTCCAGCGTGAAGCGTTTGATGTTACTTCAACAAGTGTTTTCTCATACAGCTTTCCTATTTCTTCATAATTTGCCATAGGTAATCTCCTTTATTATATTTTTGTCTACCTATAGCTTAAATTAATTAAAATTGCTTATCCAGTTCCATTTAGTGTCATTTTTAACTTACTACATACACTGTGCCAATTACAACTCCTACTACTATACAAACTGCCACCATACATGTATAGCTGATGAAACAGATAAGCACATACGCTGCGCAGAATGCTGCAATTGCAAGTAAATAAGATAAAATCCTTAAAAGTCCTTTAAATAATCTTTTCATATTCCAATACCTCTCTTTCTCCTGAAGTAATTGATGTTTCCCTTGTAATTATAATACACCTATTAGGTGTATTTGTAAAGAAGTATTTTTAATATTTTATACTTTTGTGACGAAGTTCGTCACAAAAAAAGACGGTACTGCCATCACAATACCGTCTTAAACTATTTTAAAATTACTGTTGTCTGCAGTAACCAAACTCAGTCATGAATCCGTTTAATGCATCCTGTTCTTTATATTTTCCAAGTCCATGCTCTTTTATATAGTCCTTAATCCTGTTTCTGTCTTCCCGTGTAAATTTCCACAGCTGTGTTATATGGTCACAGCTTATGCTTCCGGGAACAGTATAATCATACTGTATAAGACCACCGAATATGTTCATTGTTCCAGTCTGATAGGTCATGCTGCGTCTGTTTTCCATTGCGCTTTCAAGCGCTGTGGCATATTCTGGAAGCTTCCATACAGAGTTTTCAACTACCCCGCCTTCTTCTGGCGAATTCTGATAATACTTTTCGCTGATAAAACGCACATATCCATATTTCGCAGAACGTACACTGCTTTCATATTTTATATCCGGTGTTGTATCTGCAATATAGACCGTTACAGTCTTTCTGCTTGTATTACCAATGCTGTCAGTAACTTTGTAGGTTATTGTTGCACTGCCTGCCGCAGTGAACTTTTTCCATTCCTCATCATCTGTGTTCGGAATGGTAAGTTTATCTGTAACATCTCCGTCTTCGACATCATCTGCCGTTGCTGTAGTAAGCAGTTCTTCAACAGTTATTCTGCCCTCCTGTGCTTCCTTTAACGTAAAGTATCTGTCCTTTGCCGTAATTTCCGGGCAATCATCCCAAATAGCATATAAGACTACTACATCACCGTCAACAGTCGATAAGTTACTTACTATTTCCTGATTGGAAAATTCTATTGTTTTAGTATCGACTATACGATTCCAGCCCATAAATGTACTGTCACCCCAGTCCGTTGTCCGGACATAAGCGTTATCCGGAAGTGTTATCTGTTCATCATATTTCGCCTGTATGTCTGCCATTTCTCCGGCGGTTGAACCATTACCGTCAAAGTAAATCGTGTATGTAATCGGCTTTATCTCACCGTCCCAAAGCGCATACATCACTGTATTCTGTGTAAGATTGTATTCTCCTCCTGGAGCATACGACTTTCCGTCTAACGAATTTTCTGCCCATGCAATCTGTACAAAAGAATCTATATATCCCTCCTGCGCTTCGAGCGAATGTTTTACTGCCTGTGCAAGTGTTATCTTTTCACCACACACCTCTGCAAGGTTATAAGCATTTGTATATGCTGTTACTGTAACCGGTGCTGGCTGCTGGCTCTCATCAGCGCCGTTAAGATTGTATTCAAGAGTTACTTCTGCAGAATAGACTGCGTAAAAAGTCACGTTGCTGCTTATTGTAATTGTGTCTGTTGTTATTTCATTTTCTTTTGCTTCCGCTGCATTAATATCCGTGTTGCTGTTCCAGCCGATAACGCTTGTCGATGTCACACCGCTCCAATCATAGTCCCTTATATCAGGAACTGTAATAATAACATCTTTCGTATTATTATAACGTGTACCGATTATCTCTCTTACTCCAAAACTATCTACAAATTTTGCAGTTACATCACCGCTGTATAATGCGTACAGCGTTACATCTTCCTGCGGCATTGTAAGTCTCTTAATTGCTTCTGTTTTGCTGCTGTCTGTATTCCATCCTAAGAAATCGTAATCGGCTTTCTGTGCTGTAAGCGTAAGTTCAACGTCCTGTCCCCAGTAGTAGTCCCTTGTAACCGGCTTTGTACTGCCATCAGACCAGTTCCCGCCGTTTGACGATACATTATACGTAACCGTGTATCTGTTGCGCATATAATATACCTGTAATGTAATATCCTGTGTTACTGTTGCCGGTAACTGTCCGTTTGCAGTCTTTGTCTTTTCAGAATCATATTCGTATCCGTCATAATCATTTGCGACATCGATTACATTTAATTCTGCACCGGATTTGTATAGTTTTGTTGTAATTTCATATGGTGTATCAGGATACTTTCCATCTGTATCCATAAGGAAATGTTCTACAGTTACAGTGTAATTATTCTCAATTGAATCCGTTGTATACTTTGCATACAGCTTTGTATTTCCCGCCGGTGTATAGGTATCGCCTGCTCCGCCCACACGGCTTGTCAATTCCGAATCCGAATACCAGCCGTCAAATGTATAGCTTATGGTCTGTCCGTCAAATTCAATTGAAGCTTTTTCTGCCTTTGGAAGCGTTACACTGCCGTTGGTATAATCTGCCTTTACATTGACCGTTCCGCCGTTTGCGGTCAGGTTTTTAAAGCTTAATGCCGGCAGCCAGTAAGACGCTCCATTAAACGTTCTTCCTTCATCAATACCATGTTCCCGGTAATGCAGAATTGCCCACATGGTATCATAGGTATTGTTTGTTGCCCTTAAAAGGTCCGGGTTGCCGTTATAGTATGCCGCCCAGTTCCATGTGCCGACCGACCAGCCGTCCCAACCTTTTACCTCACCGTGAGTGGTATTGCTGTCCAGCTGTTCATTCCAGCCGTTAAATGTTCCCGGCGCATCGGTATTTGAACTGTTAATTGCTGCCGTGCCGCCGTTGGTTTCATAGCTTACGGTGTAGGCTCTTTTGGCTTTAAGGAAATTGTAGATTCTGTCGTATTCGTATGTTCTTACCGTATCTGTTGTTTCATTTCCGTTTTCATCAAGAAGCGTACCGCCGTCTGCGTTGTAATCCACCTTGTAATTCGTGCTTGTCCACTCTGCTGATAAGTTGATGGTGTTGTCCCACAGATACCACTGCTGGTTTTCGCCGCCGTGGAAGCTGCACAGTTGTATATTTGTACCGTTGTCCGTGCTTCCGTAGAGAAGGTCCAGCACAAGGTTTGTGTCAAGCTTTGAGCGGATATAGAAGTATCCGTCCCCCGCCATCTGGAGTGTCCACTTCTGGTTGTCACCGCCGTGGTATGCCCACTGCTGTATGTTCGCGCCGTTATTTCCGCCGTCTATGCCTGTGCCGATGGCGGCATCGAGTACCTTTCCTGTTGCATTGTTCCTGATGACCCAGTACGGCACACCGTCTTCAAAGCCCACAAACACAAATGCATACATCTGTGCATTGCCGTTTACGCAGTCCCATATCTGTGCATTTGCACCGTCCGCATAGCTTGCCGCATTAATGTCCACGCATTTATATCTGCCGCCGCATTTTGTGCGGATACTGGTAAGCGTGCCGGAAGACGGAAGCGCATCGCCGCCGTCACAGCCACCGGTAAGGTTTAAGAATTGGTCTTTTATTTCCCATGTGCTTCCGGATACCGATGTGTAGCCTGTCCTCTTAAATAAGAAGTTTTCCGCGGTGTTTCCGTCATATGCCGCGTTATAGGAACGGTAAAAGTCAGACATATTGTCAGCACCGTTTCCCATGTAACTTACAAACCGGTCTGCCTGCACCCACTGGGCTTCAAATGTGGCATTGGCAAAAAGAGAAGACCAGTATTTTCCATCTGAAAACATTTCTCCCAGCTGTCCGGCATCATAGACCTTTCCTGCCTGCTTGCCGCCTGCTGATGTAATCTTCCAGCCGGTAAAGACATAACCGTTTCTTGTCGGTGTCTGCGGTACGGATACGTTTTCAATTCCTAACCGCTGCATGGTAACTGCACTGCCTGAACCATTGACCTGTCCGCCGTTTAAGTTAAAGGTGTAGGTAAATGGGTCTGTTATCATAGTGAAAACAGGAAAATTATTCGTAATTTCCCATGCTCTTAATGGATAATCACTTCCGCTTCCTACTGATTCATCACCATTGTTCCATCTAAAGATCGGTACGACATATCTTACCTTATTCCATCTGGTAGTTACATCTTCACCATTCGGATAGCCGCTTAATCCATAACCTGTATCCCCATTTTCTGTAACTCCAACTGTCCATGTACTGTTTGAGCCACGCCAGCCACCGTCATATACAATGTTGCCGTTCTCGTCATACTCACATACAGACCAGTAAAACTGTAACCCGGCATTTTTAGATAAACCGCCTGTATCTGCCGTATCTTCATTCGTAGCAACAATCGCAAACCGCTGACCGGAATCAACTCTTATTTTTCTTCCATAAGTAACTCTTGACATCGTATCTTGTCTGATATCATCAAAAAAATGGCTGCTGTCAGAGTATGTTTTCCCAACATCATTCGTATAATTACCGCCATATGTCTTAACATCTTTCATTGAATGTTGTCCTTCTCCCAGTCCTGTTCTAAACTCCAGATATGCAAGACTGTTCCATGTGTCATAAGCCGCCCATGTCTGGCTTACATATGTGCCTAAGCTTATTGCAATAAGTACCATTGCCGTAAGCACTGTAATAAGTTTCTTATGCTTTTTTATCAACTGCATATTTTACTCCTCCTGTTATCTAAAAATTCTGTTTTAACAAATGGTTTCATGGTTATAATATAATTATGACAGAGAAAAAGATTTTTCTGAGCATTCAGAACAATTCTTCTAATACTGTAAACAAAATACCGCCTGTGGAAACTTCACAAGCGGTATTTCATATATTTTATATTTAATTGTTTTATTGTTATCCTACATATCTGAACCATGCCAAATAAATATCAACTACACCATCATGAAGATATGGACGGAGGTCTGTCGCATCTTTCCCATATTCTAAAGCCTCCTTTGGGTCAAATACAAACCCTCCCTCTGTTCCATCTTTTAATGCATGGTAATTAATTACATAATCTTTATCGGGCTTATGAAAATCATCTGGATACCAGTAATCTGCATACACCGGTTCTATGATGTTACCATCTTTATCTACCTCTGCTGTGATATACTCGATATATTCAACAGGACCAGTCCAGTCCGGTTGTGCAGAAACATTACCCGGTGTATTCGCCAGTTCCGGAGTTCTGCCATGGTGTGCTACCTGAATCACGATGGTATCCATCACCTGACCGTTTCTGACTTCCTTACCGTCTACCGTGCCGGAGTATTCTGTCGCTACCCTGCCGTTTACGACGTACCATGTATTTTCGCCGTCTGCGGCAAATCCGTTGTAGCCAAAATCAACCGTTCCGTCATTAAACTTCCATGTGCCGTATTCGTTGCTGCATAAACCGTTAAAGCCGAAGTTTACCGAACCGTTGTTGACTTTCCACCAGCCATAGTCATTTAATGCCATACCGTCAAATGCGAAATCAATCGCACCGCCATTAAAATACCACCATGTATTGGTTGCTTCATCGAAAACCAGTCCGTTTGCATTAAAATCAACTGAACCATTGGTAAACTTCCACCAGCCGTAGTCATTTAATGCAATTCCATTATACCCGAAGTCCACGAATCCGTTATTGTATTTCCACCAGCCGTACTTATTTAATGCCATGCCGCTGTAAGTCCAGTCCACACAGCCATTGTTTACGTACCACCAGCCATTTTCATTCTGAACCATGCCGGTATAATTAAAATCAACTGTTCCGTCATTAATCTTCCACCAGCCGTAGTCGTTTAAGGCAATTCCGTCATAATCATAGTCAATCTGTCCGTCTTTATAGCAGTGCCATGTATCGCCGTCAAGAATAAGGCTTTCCTTTGAACTGTCGATGAATCTCTGTTCTGATGATTCACCTGCATATGTTTTTGCAGGACTTACTGCACACGTAAACATAAGTGCGGCAACTGCTCCTGCTACAGCTGTTAATTTGAATAATTTTGATTTTGTCATAACATTTTCCCCTTTCATTGTTGGCTGTTAATTTTGTTTTTACTTTTTGTATTTTTTTTACAAAAATAATCAATTGTTGAACACTAACAATCAATATTAGTATACCATGTTTTTTAATTGGTTGCATTAATAATATACTAGAATTCGGGATTATTTTTCGACATAAAAAAAACAAATAAACAAAATAATAGGGAGGAAATTAATCCTCCCAATAGTATGTAATATAATTAGCGTATATAATTAGTTTGTGAAATCTAATATTATAATTAAATTGTAAACAATCAGATAAATTTTTCATTCACATCTCCGCCTATAACTATAACATCTAATTGTTTTGATTACATACATTTATATGCTTTTATGCAACGGTAAAAAATATATTTTATATATTCACTGCTATTCACCAAAGTTTTAAATATTCTGTTTAATGTATTATGTATATATTACACAACACATCCACGAGAAATTAATTTTTGTTGAATTTCTGTTAAACCACTATATTCTAAAACATCTAAATTAACTTGTAAATACTGGCAAACATAATTCCGAATAGGATTTTTCTTTGCTATATTCTCAAATTTGAATTTTGAATTATCAAATGAATCCCCATCAAAAAAACCACTTATAAAACGCTCGTCATTATTTCCGCTATGCAGCAATTCATCAATCATAAATGTTCCAGAAAATTTAATCATTCTTAATTGCTCTTGAAGTTCATTCATATAATCAAAAGGGGAATCACATGTTTTCATTATGATTAAAATCTTTAATTCAGTTTCTTCAAGATTAATAATTTCAAAATCATTCATAATACATTCTCCTTCCTTTTTAATGAGTGTCATTTATTTATATAATAATCATCAATAAGTTTCAATGTTCTTTTTATTAAATCATGAGCAGCATCAACATTTAACAGCTTAGTTGTATCTATTGATGAAGTTGGATCATCCCAGTGTGATAATTGGTTTCTATTATTATGGAAAAAAGTATAGCAATTACCTATATATTTAATTTGCTCATTTGTTGCTTTTCCACATCTATCAAGACGCAAATGATATCTGGAATTCATACTCTCAAACATATCATAACCATTTTTATTAATATATTTATAATCAGGAACAATTTCTAAATTCAATAATATCATTCTTAAATGTCCGTCAATTGCCCTAATAACCGGTTGGGCTAAAAATGTCCCATCAAACATATCTCCATTTAACTTCAAATTATAAACTGCCTGATGTAAAGTTTTAGATATTTTTTCAGGTAATTTATTATATGAGTTAGGTAAATAGAATTCAAACTCATTACGAACAGTTTCTTTATCAATGTTAATTTGGTAAGCATTATTATAAATATTAGGAATATCATCTATATCTACTAATTCAGTAACGTAAGATAATACAGTTGAAAATAGTTCTTTAGGTTTTCCCTGTATCATTAGTTTATTAGTATTATCATAATAATTAAGGGTTATACTATCCTTGGCATCGAGTTTTATAAAAAAAGATTTACCATAAGAAATTTCCTTTTCTTTCTTCTCAATATTTCTGTTTTCAAATTCTTCATCTAAAAGCTCTAATACAACTTTTAAATCGGACCATAAGATATCTTCAACAACAAACCAAAATTCTCCTTTTTTTATTTTGGTTTGTTGATTCTCAGATGTTAATGATGATTTAGCAAGCCTGTCAGCTTCCTCATTATATTTATTCCCAGTATGAGCAGTAACTTTTTTAAAAGATATAGCAATAGTTTTTCTCTTATCTTGTATAAAAGCAGCATATTTTTGAGTAAAGGCATTATTAGCCGTCCATTCTCCAGTAGCCCATTTTTCTATGCCTGAATAATCATAACATATTTCTATTTCAGAATAGTTATTTTTATCACACCATTCTATTGCATACATAACTCCTAATATTTCACCGGTGACATTTTTGTATTTTATTAATTCAGAATCTGATCCACTTTTTGCTTCACGAATAATTTCTTTATTCGGTAGTATTAAAATACATCCATATGAATATTTCCCTATTGTTTGGCTATAACTGCCATCAACATATGCAATAATTCCGCTTGAAGATGGTATTATAGTGTTATCTTGTCCAGTATTCACTTCATTATTTACTGCAAATAAATACTTTTCAGCATCTTCTTTAGTCTCAAATGATTTATATTCTGCTCCTGAATATCCATTTACAGCATCTTTACATTCAGACCATGTATAAAACAAACCAGTCTTTTTTCCTTTTTTAACAGCATATATTTTTGTTTTTGACATATTTCCCTCCAAATTTATGCATTATATCATCATAATTTTAATAAGTCAAATATTTTTATAAGTATATCATATATTTTTATAAGCATATCATATATTTCGACACATTTACACATAAATATGGGATTAATTTGTACTTTTTTTTAAAATCACCTTCTTTCTACACAATTGACACTCCCAAAGCTATAACTTTGAAGTTTTGCCAGCTAAATTATAAATTACCAGTTCTTCTCTTCTATTTTACCCTTACGCTCCCCGAATCTAACGATTCGGGGATTCTTGCTTCTAATTCATAATACACAAATATTATGTATATAAGTCATCCCAATTGACAGTTTGCCAGTTTCACTACAAACCAGCTGCAGTTGAGCCGTTCGCATTTTTTTATCTTATAATCCCATTATTAAAAACACCAGTCCGCTACAAGCTAATACCAGAGCCATTGCTAACAAAAAGATTTCGATTTTCTGTGTTTTCTTTGTAACAGCCTCTGTATTTCCCGGTGTTTTTCCCTTTAAGTAAAAGCATAAAAACAAAATATTAACAACAATTTCACATAATGTATTAATAAAATATCCTAACATAATTTTTACCTCTTTTCCTTAACAAATTCTAATTTACCTTCGTTTCCATTAAACTTTAAAGCCTGTGTCCATGTATCATTACCCGTCTTCTTTTTCAATTTCTTTTTAATCGTCTTTCCTTCAAATAATTGCTGCACATCATCAGCACTAAATACTGTACCACAAAAATTTTTCATAATGGAATACTTGCACCCATCTTTGTATCCTGAACAGAAATAATTTTTGGGTCCTGCAATAATATCCTTGCCGCATCCCGGACAAGTCATAAATGCTCCTGTGCGTTTCTTTTCATCGCCAAAAAATACTCTATTTACCCCTTTTATATCGGATAAAAATACATCAAGCTGCTCATATACATACTTTGTAGCATCTTCGATACTCATTTGTCCATTTCTTACAGCAGTAAGTACTTCTTCCCACTGTCCTGTTGTATCTACCCTGGTAAGTGATACGCCTTTGATTGTATGTATCATAAATGAACCAAACTCTGTAGGATATAACACACCTGCTCCATTTGTTTTCTTAACTGTGATATATTTATCTGCTACAAGTTTTTTAAGAATTTCACCTCTTGTAGCAGAGGTTCCTATTACCAGGTTATCAACATTTTTCTTAATTGTTGTATCAACAAGATATTTTCCCGGATTTTCCATTGCAGCGATAATACTGCCTTCGGTAAAACGTTTTGGACAGCTTGTAGTTTTTTCTAAAACTTCTCTGCCAGACACAGTAAGTCTTTCTTCTTTATGCAATTCTGGCAGCTGTGCATCTACTACATCAGCACCAATAAATTCCGTAAAACCCTTATCAATAGTTCGTTTTCCTGTTCCTCTGAACAAATAATTTTCATTCTGCACAAGCACAGTTGTTTTTTCCTGCACAAGCGGCGGTTGAAACGCACACAGAAAACGTTTTGCGATCATTGTATAAATCAGCTTTTCATCATCGTTTAATACACTCATATCCGGAGTTAATGTCGTAGGAACTAATGCCGAATGTCCATGCTTGCTTAATTCTGTATCATCAACATATCGCTTATTATTAATCACTGCAGATAAATGAGTAAGTGCATATTCTGCACCATTTTTCATCTGTTTATCCACAGCTGCAGCTGATGAAATAATTCCTCTGAAATTTTCATTTGACGACAATACTTCACAATCTGTTCTTGGATATGATACATAATGATGCGTTTCATATAATCTTTGTATAATATCCAACGTTTCCTGCGCCGAGTATCCCATTCTGGCTGCTTCAATCTGTGCTGTTGCAAGCTTAAATAATTTTGGCGGCTGAGTTTTCTTACGCTTAGTTTCAATTTCCTTTACTGTTGAAATATCCGATAACATACTAATTACATCTATTGCTTTCTGTTTGTCTTTATATAAAATTATACCTGCATCATCAGTATCTTCTGTTTTATCACAAAGATGCGTTAAAAGTCCATTTGTGTGTAGCAAACTTACACCATATGATGTCTGCGGAACAAAGTTTTTAATCTCATCTTCTCTGTCAACAATCATTGTCTGCACACAGGTCATTACACGTCCTACAGCAATTTTATTAGTTCCATCTGTCTTAATTCTGTCAGCTATTGCCCGACTTCCGTTCATGCCAAATAAATAATCAGCATGCTGTCTTGTGAGAGCTGCTTCATAAAATCGCCTATACATTGGTTCCGAATCACTTTTTAATTCATGCAAAGCCTTACATAATCCGGTCTGCGTTGTATCATTAGACCATAATCTTAAAACAGGTAGCTTGTTTCCAATCTTATTCAGCACAAGATTAACAAGCAATTCACCTTCCTGGTCTGGGTCCCCTGCATGAATTACAACATCATATGCTCCTGATTTTACTGCTGATTTAATTTTTGTATATGCATCAGCTGCACTTTTCTTTACTTTGTACTGCCATCCGCCTTCTTTTGCGGGGTCAATCGGTAATAGTGAAATATCCCAACTTTTATATACGGGGTCAATTTCAACAGGGTCAAGCAGTTCAACCAGATGTCCATACTGTGTATAGAAGTCAATATCATAATCCAGCTCACCTTTACAAGTATTATAAGCTCTCTGTATATCTTTCATAAGTGATGGTTTTTCTGCAATAAGCATTGCTTTTTTCTTCATAAAATAAATCCGTCCTTTCTTTTTTTTTACAACAAAAGCACAGTGCTATTTTTTTAACACTGTGCAAATATTACATTTAAGCAGTTGTCTTCTGATATTCATCCAAAATCATATTAGTAAGCTTCTGTGCAAATTCCTTTGTTACAGGATGGCAGGTTTCAAAATATCTTTTTTCTCCCCGGACTTCCTTTTTATCGGACGGGAAAGCAACAAATCTTCCTCTTGTATTATCTGTAATTCTAATCTGACGGACTGCAAAACAATCGCCAAATAAGATAGTTGCGAAGCCCTTAATATCAGTTCCCGGAACATTTACCTTGTTTACTGTCACAGTTAAATTATCTGTACCAATCTCTCCGGTAACAGTTTCACCTGTTTCATACGCCTGCTTCACAGCTTTTGTAAGTTCTTCTCTTGTTTCATTTGTTATTGGGTGGAATTTATCATGATACACACCCTTATGTTTGCTGTCTTTTCTTGCAGGCATCGCCAGCATTGTCTTTCTATCTGTTACAAAAACATAAATATTCCTTAACATGAATTTGCCGTCCAATAAAATTGTGGCAAATCCGGATGCAGCGCATTTTTCTGATGTGTTCTTAATTACTCTTACTTCGTATTTCATAATTTTAAAAATCCTTCCTTTTTTAGTAATCTTGCAAGCCTAACAAGTTCATAAATAATATGAAAGATGGAAAAAATTTTCTACGCACAAAAAAAACAGGCTTCTAAAATAAAGCCTGTTGCAAATAATTATAAGTATGCTATTTCACTTATTAATCTAAGAAAAATCTGGCATCATACATCAGCATACATTCGTGTAATGTATACCCATTCTCTTGAGCTAAAGCGTCACTTCCATCAGGAAATTCGATATAAATGGCACAAGCATCCCAATAATGCAATATTTCTCTTCTGCTGATTTCCATTTTTTTTGATTTTTTCATAATTTTAAATCTCCTTTTCTTGATTCTGCTAAATTCATGATAAAATCTACAATATTTTGAGGTGCATCATCATACCGCAGACAATTTCCGGTCCATTTTCCACCGGTATGATTATTTTTGTTAATAAGTTTAATTCCTGTTCCTGCAAATTCTAATAAATTTGGAGTATGATCATCAATAAGTATTCTGTTATCTCCTGGTAAATACTTATCTTTACACTCGCCATACGGGATAAAAATTACCGGAATATCTTCCATTCTATTATTTTTTAACCACAAAATCTTATCCTGTCTTGCAGTTCCCTCCATAAATACTGCAGTAGCAAATGCTACTGCAACACCCATTTCCTTTAACTGTCTGACTGCACTCAAAACATTCGGAAAAGGCTCCCGATGCAGAAAATAATGCTCTTCATAAGGATTTCCCTGCAAATCCCAATGATTACAGGTGCCATCCATATCAAAATAGATTACAGTTTTCATATTTTTACGCCCCTTTCATTTCGCTTAAAATACGTCTTCCTTTCATATAAGTTTCTGCTTCATCAGCAATAAATTTATTATTATTTTTAGTCAACTTATCAAGTGTGTCGTCTGTCAGTTTTCCACTTTTAATAGCAGCAATTAATACCGTGGTATCAGCATTTTTATTATTTAACACTACATCATTAATAATTTCTGCCGGGGTATATGCCCCATTTACAAGATAATATAAAATATCGGTATCATCACTTACTGCCAATTTTTTAAAAACTTCCTCTGGGCATGATGGATTATCCGGAAGCCATGCTGCAACTTCCCAGTCAGTATCATTTGCTAATGTAATGAGTACTTTTTTACTGGTACATTTGTTTTTTGCAACATTAAGCCTAACAACCCAATCCGCATTTTTTGCAAGCTCGGCTAAAAGCACCGAGTTTTTTGAAGTCATTGCCAACATTCTTCCTGCTTTGTCAATTTTCATTTTTTCTTTTTCCATGAGTTTTCTCCTTTTTAAATTTTTGTATATAAAACATAAAAGAAAAAATACAAAATAAAAAAAATAGACCTGTGCATATAATACATATCATGTACCATATACTCAGGTCCAAAAAAATTAATAGCTATCATAGCTTTCTAAGGTTTTGCAGTTAATTACTCTTGAATTACGACAATAGTCATATCCAATTTTATAAAACCATTCTCCGTTTTCCTTAAAATAAGACCCCCAAAAGCCTTCTGGAAGACGAATTTTATTTCTTTTCTGAATATTTCGCATATCTAACCAATAATATACCGGATTCCCTAAGCGTAAAATATCTGCTTTCGCTTCTTTTCTTGTTCCTTCCCTGTACTCAATAAGTTCCCCTTCTTCATAAGGTTCATCAGTTTTATATGCCAAAAACATATGTACGATTCCTCCATTACGAATAGTATGGGTCAAACCTTTCATAATGTGTTTCATTCTTGTTTCCTTTTTCATAACAAAAATCTCCTTTATTTATTATTTTAGATACTTTTACTATACAAGAAAAATAAAAAAAGAAGCTGAAAAATATTCATATTTCTCAGCTTTCATCTTTTAATCTTCCAAACTAAATATCAAGTCTTCGTCTTCATCAGTTAAAGCTATATAATCACTGCTTAAAGACAATACTGAACTGCCATATTTTTCAAGTAGTCCATCAGTTGCCTTCATTGTCTTCTGCCGGTATTCTTTGCCTAATGGCGAAATACTTCTTGCTGTTTCCAGCGTATTTTCATACAGCTTATTGATAAAATCCCTGCGGACATATTTCTTTTTATTTGTATCCTCTCTGATAACATTATACAAATTATCATTTTCAAGCAGCCGGATTAACTCCTCATTATATTCAAAATCCGTACTTGTCGGCGATAATTCATAAATTTCCCCATTCATGGCATACAATAAAAACTGTTGCCATGGTTTTAGGCTGTCATAAATCCGGTTAAATTCAGTAATAGCCTCCTGCTTTAAAAATTCATCTTCCGGGTTTAAAAATTTATTTACTGCAGCGCCCTGGTATTCCGGATCAAAAGATTCATATTGTCCCGCTTCTTTGTATTTTAGCGTAGCAGAAATCGTTGCTGCACTCATGCCTCTTAAAGATTCACATCCCATAAGACGAGATACAGAACACGCCTCATTATCCGAATATCCCATTGCTTTAAGTTTCACAATTTCTTTCCGGATTCTGTTATACATCTGATTATAATGTATTGATAAATGGGACACATTATCTTTAATATAGTTCTGTGCGCCTTTAATTATGTGCGGTTTAGCGAATGTCGTGATGTCATATTTCCCGGAGTAACGGCAAACATGACTAAATACTTCTGTATATGCGCATTGAACTAAATCTTCATACATCTCTGCGTTATGACAATAGCTGCCATATTTACAGTGTAAAAAACTACTAATAAATTTTTGCAGTTTCCCATCACTGAACAAGATAGTGTTTACCTGCGTGATACAATACCCTGCTTTATCTGCATCATATATTTTTTCTTTATTCCTTTTTAAAACTTTTTCAAGCGAAATGATTCGATAATAATATCTGTTATCATCTGTATCCTCTTTACTGCGTTCAAGAAATTTCGTTGAAATAATACTTAATGCTTCATTATTTATTATACTTAAATATTCGCTTTGTTTCTGCTCTTTTTCAGCAGCTACGCAGCGGTTAAAATATTCGTTTTCACTTTCTTCTATACCGTTTTCTTTTTTAGGTATTGAAAGAGAATTTATTATACTTTGCTCATAGTCCATAAGCATTTCAAACTTCTTTTGTAAATTTGTTTCATCAAATATGGAATTAAGTACTTCATTCATCTTTTTTCTTCTCCTTTAATTAACATCCTTTGCTTGCTGTTTCAGGGTTTTTAATAAATCCTGCATATACTCTTTCAAGCACTTTTCTGGTTTCAACACCGCACAAATTATTCTGCAGCATGTAGTCATTAACAATCTGACATTCCGCTGAAACATTTGTCGGAATTTCTTTTAGTCCGCTTAAATAAGCCGCAAAACTCATATTAACCTACTCCTTTCACAAAATTTTTCTAATATATAAACTATGAAAGAAAAAAAACACAAAGGTATTAATCATTATTTCCTATGCTTTTATCGTGTTCTGCGATAAGTATTTTCTTTTTTATACGTTCATTATTTTCTTTAAACTCATTTAAAATTTCTTTTGTTTTTTTAGTTCCAACAAACGGACATTCATCAAGAATCCCGGCAAACTCACTATACTGTTCTTTAGTAAGCGGCTGTATACGTTTTTCTTTATATAAATATTGTATCCGGTCTGCAAACAGTAACTTATTCCGGTTATGCTCTCCTGTATCATTAAAAAAAGTATTTCCAAAATCAAATAGTGGCGCAGGTTCTATAAATTCAGCTGTATTTACGTCCCTTAAAAAGCCGAAATTATTAAGATGCCTGTCATCATTCATTAAAATTTCATCTGCTATAAGCATTTTATCAACAAATTCTGCTCCACCCGGAATATTAAAATACTTAATGCTTTCAATTAAATGTGCATAAGTTCTTTCCGGATCGGTTTTAAGGTCCCTTATCTCATCAGAAAATGGAACAGCCTCATATACATGTGCCGCAGGAACAAATTCCGTATCTTTTGTAACAAAATTCCTGCACATGCTGCATATATCATACTTTTCGATACACAGTGAATATGCAACAAATGTTACAATATTCAATTTATTAAGCAGCCATGTAGCAAATACCTCATTTAATACTTCCTGTTTATTTCCACTGCGCTTTATAAGGTAATCAATTTTATTGTCATTCCGCTTCCATCTTTTAGACATATTCCCATTTGCCGTAATATCTGGAGAGTGAAAATATAATTGAGCCGGATTTAATACCGGTATATTTTTTGTGAAAAAAGTATCCCCTGTAAGTGTTTTATACCCATTATCAAAAAAATTAAGGTCAGAATATTTTTCTGTTTCATAATACCTTAACCAATAATGGTCTGTAAGCGAAAAAAAATGTGGAAATTCATCCTGCCATTCTATTTTTGAAGGAAAGTCCCTTCGTTTATCTGATAAAACACGTTTTGCAAACCATTTATTAAAAAGCTCAGTACTGATTTCTGCCGAATGAATAAAAACAGGAAGAAATTTCTTGTTTTCTTCAATTATTTCTGCTTTATCTGCCACAAATACCGGTAGTTTGATTCGTTTTAAATCTTCTTTTATTTTTCCGGATAAATTCATAACAGGTCTATCTTTGTTCATAAGTGTAAGATATATAGTGTTTTCCAAATCATTTTCTCCTTTTTTACAAAATCTCTCCACAAAATACATCATCCTGCCAGTAAGTAAGAATACGGTAATCCTTTCCACCATTTGAATACAGTGTTACATCAGCCTCATTTGTGCTTATCATATTTCTTTTTCCATCCGGGGTTTCAACACACACTAAACATGGAGCAATACCATTAATATCATTTTCTTTTGCAAGCGGGACAATATTAAACAAGTATTCATCATGTTCAAATAACAGATGTCCATTTCCAGCATCTCCTGTTGTACGTACAGGAATATAAGTATTAACATTAATCGAAAATCCCATTGCAAGACTTGTTCCTGCAGGGAGTATAAACGACTTAAATTCCCCATTTGTAAAAATTCCCCTGATTATAAATTCATGCTCTGAAAATGTTACTTTAAGTGTTGGCGATTCTTTATCAGATACTCCTCTGTATATCTCCCCATATTTATTAATAAGCATACACATAATCTCTGCATGGTTATTATTATCACTACTTCTTAATGGGGCAATTACTGCTTTTATATTATCTCCTGTAGCAGCTCCCGGCATTAATACTGTTAAATCATACATATCATAGACAAAAGTATCTCTTGATTTGTATTTTTCATAAACTAAAGAATACTCATCTGTTTTATCAGCTTCTGTTTCTGCAAAAGAAATTTCCTGTACAGTTTCACAAGTCTTGTCCTTTTCTTTATCATTTTTTTTGAACCGATCTTCTAATCCCGCTCTGCGGTCTGCCTGCTTATAAAATGTCTGTTTATCTTTATACATTTCATCGTCAGCTTTATTTATCAGTTCTTTTTTGTTTGATGCGGCAGTACCAAACGCAAACCCGACAGATGCAGAAAAGCTGATATCTTCATCGGACATTTCTCTTAGAGTATTTTTAAATTCTAATATATGTGCCTTAATTTTTTCTTCATCTGCTCCACATCGCATAATTGCATAAAATTCATCACCGCCGGTTCTGTAAGCATCTTTTCCAAACACGTCTTTTATTGTCTTTGCAATGCCTGTCAAAAGCCTATCCCCTGCTTCATGTCCCAGTGAATCATTTGTATATTTAAGACCATTTGCATCTATCGAAATAAGGAAGAAATTCTCCTCAAGATTATCTGTATCTTCAATAAATGCTTTTTTATTTTTTAGCCCGGTCATGGCATCATGTGTAATCTCGTATAAATACTCATTTTTTTGTTTTTCCGCTTGTTCTTTTAGAACTTGTACTTCTTTTTCAAGTTCACTTACACGTTTCATATCTTTTCCTGTAATTTTAGGAGTTTTAGGCACAATCTCCATATCTGCAGCCATAAATTTAACATTTTCATCATTTATAAAATCTGCATATTCATTTCCCATATACTCTTTCAAATCACCTGCTGGGCAGTCATACTGAATGTTATCAATTGTAAGCCGGACAATATCTTTTCCTGCAGCATTACGGATATAATCATATTTAAGTCCTTCACGAATAAGTCCGGCAAAAGCATTTAATCGGATTGCATTTGCATATTCTTGTTTTTGAACCCCATCTGCCTCTGATACACTTTCACGTTTTTTTATGCTTTCCGCATCTGCTAATACCTGCATATACAGATGTCTATTTTGTAAAATTATATTATTCATAATCTTTTTTCCTTTCTCTTATTTGATATATGTTAAAAAATCCTGTGTCAGTTTAAGTGTAAAATTACAATTTTTTACATTATCCGGATAAGGATTTAATATCACACTACAGTCTTTGTATTTCTTTTTTAAAAGAAACTTCAATCCCTTAAAATCGACAATCAATTTTTTGTAGTTTTCTATATCAGGGATTAATTCTGCACTTTCTCTGAATAAAAAATTATCTGCATTTGATGAATCTGAAAATGCCGGAATAAGCTTCTGTTTTTTTAAATTCAAAAGTTCTATATCCAGTCCATTTATTTTTGCAAATACAATATACTTAAATGCCGCAAGCATATGTACATAAGCTGTATCCCTGCTTTTTTTTATAAGAAATATGACTTTCTTAAAATATATCTGATGATACCCATCCAAAGCATATGAATAGCTTTCTTTCCTTAAATTAAACACGTCTTTAACAGGAATTATTTCATCATTAAAATATATTCTTCTTACATGGAAGACTTTAACAATATTAGACAATTCTCTTTTTGTGTATTTGTCCTGCATTGGGCTTAATGAAATCAAATCTTTATCATTAAGCTGATCTTCTGAAAGCATCATAATATCCTGTTTTCGGTTTATATACACATACAATAATATATTTTCAAAACTTTCCAAATACATATTCCTCCTTATTTCAAAATTTTTTTTACCAGTTGATTATATTTGCCTGAATAATATAAAAAATTATTCCTCTCTTTTGGTGTCAATGAATTATGCAGATAATCAAGCGTATTTCCACCATAGATTTTATTAAGCGGCTTACTAAGCCGGTATCGTACCAGTTTCTTCTTCATTTCTGTAGTATTAAAAATAAAATATAATTCATCTATACTATCTACTTTCACATATCTTTTAATAAAATACTGCAGGCATATTGCAGCATTAAAATTTGCATCATAATTTGTAAAAAATCTTTTTGGAAATACTGCTCCGGCACCTTTTGTATCAAGTATATTTTCATAAAATAACTCAACTTTTTTTCTTTGATTAAACTTAATTTTATCCGGAAAGCATAAATGCAGTACATATGTAATTCGTTCTTTTTCATCAAGTCCTGTCGGAATCTGAATATATTTCATTAGTCCTTTTAATTTAAGCCGGACAAGTACATCTTCATTAAGGTTTCTTAGTGCTTCTGCAGGGGTCCAATGGCAAATATATAAAATTGCATATTGAATAATTACTACAGCAGTTTTTTCCTGGGCATCATTTGACAAATCTTTAAAATGATATGTATCCATTGTGACTTTATTACTGTCTGTTAAAATTCTTTCATACTCATAAATTAAATTTTCATTCATAAAAATTTCCTACCTCTATTCTTCAAATTTTGTATACTTAAACTGTATTGCACTTAAATATTTTCGCACTTCTTTAGCTCTCGCAATTTCATCTTCTGTAAACATATCTAACTCATTACTTATAACTGTATCCATTTCACGAATTGTATACAAAACAAACGGAGCATATGTTTTAAAATATTTTTCAAAATTAATGCACTCCAGTTCTTCCATAGTTGGAATATATGTAATTGTTTCTGGATATTTTTGTTTAAAATCTTCTCCCAGTACCTCAACTAGATCATCAAATTCATATAATTCCTCTTCTGTAATAAATTCTTTCTTCTCTTTCTCATTCATGTATAAATGCAACCTCCATAATTTTTTTTGCCTAATTTGCCTTTTTTTAATATGACAGATATATTATTTTTTTTTAGACACAAAAAAAGTTTAGGTGGAATATTTTGGAAATACAACTGGTAAGTATTTCCATTTTATTACTTATAATATACTAAATATATGAAATAAGCCTCATACTTTGTTATTTGCCTGCAGTACGCAAAACCAATTGCGTATTTTTCTGTCATATATAAATTAAATAATTTTTATAGGAGGATGAATAAAATGACATCATTAGAAAAAGCAAAAAATAAGTACGGAATCGAAAGTAAGGCAGATACATGGAAGGAATTGAGTCGAATCCATAATCTTTCAGAGGATTTCATCAGGGAATTTGCTGATAGGGTTGACTGGTATTATGTTTCCGAATACCAGAAGCTTTCGGAAAGTTTCATAAAAGAATTTGCAGGTAAAGTTGACTGGTATTGTATTTCTGCGTACCAGAAGCTTTCAGAAAGTTTCATCAGGGAATTTGCTGATAAAGTTGACTGGTATTGTATTTCTGCGTACCAGAAGCTTTCGGAAGTTTTTATTGAAGAATATTCTAACAATATTGACTGGAGCTGGATTTCCAAGTACCAAAAGCTTTCGGAAGACTTTATTAGAAAATTTTCAGATAGGGTTGATTGGAAACGTATTTTAGGGTATCAGAAGCTTTCAGAAAATTTTATTGCAGAATTTTCAGATAAGGTTGACTGGTATTATATTTGCAAATATCAGACCTGCAGCAAGGAATTTTTGAATGAATTCGGACATGGTCTTAATAATAATTCAGATAAACCTACATCTTACTGGAAAGAAGCGATTGAGAAAACTGGAATGTATGAATGTCACGAAGATTACTTTATTGGATATAAAGGAATCAGAGCTGATAGATACAGTAAATATAACTTCCAGTACCAGTATCTTCCGGGAGAAACGTATAAGTGTTTTTCAGATTATTCCAATGATGAGAGTTCTTTCGGGTTATCTGTATGGGATGAAAGAGGAGCTTATGATTACTGCAATGAACTTGTGATAAAGGTAAAGGTTTATTATGAGGATATTACCGCCGTTGTTCATAATGGTGGCAAGATACGCTGCAAGAAATTAACGGTACTTGATTAATAATTCTACATTTTAAATTTAATAATTTTAAATATAAATGAATGTA
>ERZ773202.506-NODE-506-length-35618-cov-29.557208_pt1 | contig 35618 bp, 30 predicted proteins | sample MGYA00580998_ERZ773202 | MGnify/ENA primary metagenome ERZ773202 (study PRJEB29015, sample SAMEA2737803) | human gut metagenome | biome: human gut; feature: human-associated habitat; material: faeces | place: China | collected 2012 ...
ACCAACGACCCCGAGATTACAAATCACGTGCTCTGGCCAACTGAGCTAAAGAGGCAAATCCTTACAGCCATTTTAAGGCTTAAAAAGGAAGCTGTTGTAAAACGGCTGCAAAGATACGACTATTTTTTGGAACCACCAAAACTTTTCGTTATTTTTTTAGTGATTGCGCATTTTTTCTTTAAATTTGGTCAACTGAACCTTCATTGCATCCACTGTCAGATCTATTCCTTCCTCAAAAGTGTCGCATACTTTTTCGACAAAGAGTTTAGATCCTGGCACTGCGACCTCCAGCTGAACTTCCTTATTCATTGCTGTGGCTGGTTTCACGACCTTTAATTGCACCTCTACTTTCTGTATATCTTCATAAGTTTTCTCTAACTTGGCGACTTTCTTTTCGATAAACGCCTGTAACTTCTCGGTAGCATCGAAATGAATCGACTGAATCTTAATTTCCATAGTGACCTCCATTTTTTAAAAGGTTATGCCCTGGGGTGGGCTTCTGTATAAACTCGCTTCAACTGCTCAAAGGTCGTATGCGTATAAATCTCCGTTGTGGAGAGCCGCGAATGACCAAGCAATTGCTTTAAACTCTCAATATCTGCCCCATGGTTTAGCATAGCTGTTGCAAACGTATGCCTTAACACATGTGGGCTTTTCTTTTTCAACGAGCAGAACCTTGCAAGGTTTTCTTTTACGATGCGCTGCACCAAATCAGGTTTGATGCGCAAACCTGTTTCCGATACCAACAGTGCCGCCGTCTTACGACTTACAGTCCTGTTTCGCTCTTCCACATAGTTTTCTATCATGGATTTCAACTCGTTGCCAAAGGGAATAACGCGCTGCTTGTCGCCTTTTCCTGTCACCTTTATGAATTGCCCCGTCAAGTTCACCGCCTCATCATCCATGCCTACAAGTTCCGCTAAGCGAACTCCTGTTTCGTAGAGCATCATGATTATCAAACGGTCCCGAAGCCCCTTAAAGTCATCTCCCCAAGCCTGCTTATCGAGCAAGTCATTAATCTCATTCTCTTTCAAGAACTGCGGGAGAGGCCTGCTGCGTTTAGGGCTTCGAATGGCATGAGCAGGATCCGAGGAGACAAATTCCCTTGCCAGAGCAAACTTAAAAAAGCCTTTCACCGCACTAAGACGGCGCGCCACTGAACTGGGGGAATTTCCTTTATCTACCATGCTTTCCATCCAGTCTCGGATAATGTCGGTATCTATGGTCTCCCACGTCAATCCTTCATCTTTATCCAAGAAGTACGCCTCAAATGCATACAGGTCTTCGGCATAACTTATTACCGTCCTCGGAGACCTATTAAGCTCCTGCGACAGGTAATCAAGGAATTCTTTGACAGTCATTTTACGTTACTCATTACCTTTATCGGCAACGAAAATACGAAAATTAATTTGAACTACCAAATTTTTTGAGGTTTTTTTACTATTATTCCTCGTTTGCGCGCAACTGCTGTACGTAGATGGCGTGTTCCATCTTGAGACGCTTCAAAACAGAAGGCTTGTCATACTGCTGACGAGCACGAAGCTCCTTAACAACACCTGTCTTTTCGAATTTTCTCTTAAACTTCTTGAGAGCTCTCTCGATGTTCTCACCGTCTTTAACTGGTACAATAATCATTTTGTTTTGCTTTTAATTTATTATGTTAAACTTATGTTGTTTCTTTGCTAAAAGGGCATAGCGCCACAATTTGCGGGTGCAAAATTACGCTTTATTTATCAAACTACCAAGATTTTACACGTTTTTTTGTTCTAAATTGTTCATTTTAGTGGCTTTGTGGCTTCCTTAAGCCAGTTTTTATCATCTTCTTCGAGCCAAGGTGACAGTTTTTCAAACACCATTCTATGATAATCATTAAGCCACTTCTTCTCTTCGAGCGTCATCAACTCCATTTCTATAGGAGCAGTGTCTATAGGGCAAAGAGTAAGAGGCTCCATCTGTAGGAATTTTCCAAAATCTGTCTGCACGTAATTTGTAACAAGCAGAGTGTTCTCTATACGAACGCCAAACTCTCCTGCCAGATAGATGCCAGGTTCATCAGTAATGGTCATTCCTGCTCTCAAAGGTGTAGGCTTCCATTCCATACGTATCTGATGAGGACCTTCATGCACGCTCAAGTAAGAACCTACACCATGACCGGTTCCATGCAAATAGTTAAGGCCTTCACGCCAAAGGCATCTGCGCCCCACTGCATCAAGCTGTGTACCCGAGGCACCATCTGGGAACTTAACAAGTTCTATCTGTATATGAGCTTTGAGAACGAGTGTATAGATGCGTTTCATCTTCTCGCTCACAGGTCCAAGAGCTATCGTTCGGGTTATATCTGTGGTTCCGTCTTGATATTGGGCACCAGAATCGATAAGAATCATCCCTTCAGGACGAAGCTGAGCATCCGTCTGCGGTGTGGCTTCATAATGAACGATGGCACCATGTTCCTGATAACCGGCAATGGTATCGAAGGAAATATCACGAAAAAGAGGTTGTTCTGAACGGAGGGAAGTCAACTTGCGATCAACAGACATTTCTGTTTGTCCACCCATCTCTACCGCCGGCTTCAACCAACGCAGGAACTTCACCATTGCTATTCCATCCCGCAACATAGCCCGCCGGAATCCCTTCACCTCGGTTTCGTTCTTTACGGCCTTCATAACAGGAATAGGCGAAGCCGAAGACACAATCTCTTGACATTTCACAGCCTTCCACAGCCGATAGCTTGTTTCGTCACCATCAAGCAAGATATTATACTCCGAGTAAGTCCTCAGTTCATCTTCCACCTTATTATATTTATATAGGGAGACACCATTCTCGGCAAGATAAGCCGTCACCTGCGGTGTAAGTTTTCGCTCGTCCACAAAAAGAGAAACCTTATTGGAAGAGATCAACAAATAACTCACAAAGACCGGCACACAATGAACATCCGTACCACGAAGGTTGAGTGTCCAGGCTATATCATCGAGAGCCGACACGAGCATACCATCTGCATGCAGCACACGAAGAGCCTTACGAATACGCGAGAGCTTAGACTGCAAAGTCTCACCTGCATATTCCAAAGGTTGAATCTCAACAGGAAAATCAGGAATAGACGGACGATCTTTCCAGATAATGTCTAACGGATCAAAATTGGTACGCACAGTGATACCTCCCTTCTGGCGAAGTTCGGCAACCAGCGCCTGCGTCTCATGATAGGAGTTAACCATTCCATCGAGTCCCACCTCAGGAGAATCAACCTCAGCCAGCTGCTCTCCCAACCACTGAGCTATAGTAGGCGTACCTTCCACCCGCTGTTTCATCAGTTGATATTCAGTGCCTTTCAACTGCTGTTCTGCAGCTAAGAAATAGCGCGAATCCGTCCACAACGCAGCCTTCGTAAGAGTAACTACAGCAATACCAGCCGAACCATTAAAGCCCGATATCCACTCACGGCCCTGCCAATGAGGAGCCACATATTCACTCTGATGGGCATCAGTGCTGGGGAAGATAAAAGCCGCCAATTTTTCACGCTTCATCACTTCTCTCAGACTATCTAATCTTTGTTTTATCACATCTACCATATCCTTAATTGCTAAATAGAGATTACAAAGATAAACATTTTAAGAATTAATCACAAATTTAAGCGAAAAATATTGCACGATTTACATTACTTTTTAGTAATTTTGCGGTCGAAAAAGAAAAAAGCACTCAGAAGGAGCGCTGAAGGTTCAGTCAAAACTTTTCAACAGAAATTATAAACAATTTAAAATATATTGTAGTTATGGAATTTTTAAGTAATGACAAGCTTTTGATCGTCGGTGCCGGCGGTATGATTGGTTCTAACATGGTACAGAGCGCTTTGATGCTCGGCCTCACTCCCAACATTTGTCTTTATGACATCTATGAGCCAGGTGTTCATGGCGTTTTCGACGAAATCCAGCAGTGCGCATTCCCAGGCGTTAACGTAACTTATACAGTAAATCCTGAGGAGGCTTTCACTGGTGCCAAATATATCATTTCTTCTGGTGGTGCTCCTCGTAAGGAAGGTATGACCCGTGAGGATCTTTTGAAGGGCAACTGCAAGATCGCTGCTGAATTCGGTGACAACATCAAGAAGTTCTGCCCAGACGTAGAGCACGTTGTTGTTATCTTCAACCCTGCTGACGTAACAGCCCTCACTGCACTTATCCACTCTGGTTTGAAACCAAACCAGCTCACATCTCTCGCAGCCCTCGACTCTACTCGTTTGCAGCAGGCTTTGGCTCTCGAGTTCGGTGTACAGCAGGATAAGGTAACAGGTGCACACACTTATGGTGGTCACGGTGAGCAGATGGCTGTATTTGCTTCTCAGGTAAAGGTAGACGGCAAGCCATTGTCAGAGATGGGTCTTTCAGCTGAGCGCTGGGAGGAAATCAAGCACCACACAGTACAGGGTGGTTCTAACATCATCAAGCTCCGTGGTCGTTCTTCATTCCAGAGTCCTGCCTACAATGCTGTCAAGATGATCGAGGCTGCTATGGGTGGTGAGAAGTTCACATTGCCTGCAGGTTGCTATGTAAATCATGATAAGCTCGGCTTCAAGAACGTAATGATGGCAATGCCTACTACTATCGACAAGACTGGCGTTCACTTCACAGAGCCTACAGGTACTGCTGAGGAGATTGCAGCCTTGAACAAGTCTTACGAGCACCTCTGCAAGATGCGCGACGAGATCGTTGAGTTGGGCATCGTTCCTGCAGTAGATGAGTGGAAAGAGATGAATCCAAACTTGTAATATTCTCTCACAAGAGATTATATAAGTCGACAATAAAGACTGAATGAAAAGAGCTATTTCTTTCATTCAGTCTTTTTTTGTTTTATACACATATAACATATAAAAAGTACAAGCCCCCATGCATCCGTTTTCTTTCGCAGAGAAGCCTGATAGACACAAGCCTTGCGAAACAAAACCCTGCCTAATCTTCCATACATTACATACACCCCAAACTCTTCACCAGCAATAAAGTTACATCTTTCCGTAAAAATGATAATCACATTTTGGCATTATTTTTGTAACTTTGCAACCGAAATGGAAAAGATTTCTTTCCTGACAGATAATAGCATATATATAATAAGGTATAGAAAAAAATGAAAAAGATAGAAAACAAGACTTTCGGAGGCGAGCGTCCGCTCTTTGGCGCACACGACGTTCGTTTGGAAGATATTACGATTATCGATGGCGAATCGGGCATCAAGTGTTGCAACAATATAGAGTGCCACAACTCCAAGTTCTATGGCAAATATCCATGGTGGCATGTAAACGGATCACTTATCACCAACTGCTATTTCGCACCCGAGAGCCGTTCCGCCATCTGGTATTCAGACAATATGGTGATGAAAGACTGTACCATTGACGGCCCGAAGTTCTTTCGCGAAATGAAGAATCTCGAGTTAGAGAACGTATCCATCAATGATGCCGACGAGACTTTCTGGAAGGTAGACGGTCTGAAACTGACAAACGTTAAGTTGCACGATGGCACCTACCCTTTCATGTTCTCTAAGAACATCTTTGTAGACGGCTTGGAAAGCGACTCCAAATATGTATTCCAATACTGCCAAAACGTAGAGGTACACCACGCACATATCACAACCAAGGACAGTTTCTGGGAATGTGAGAATGTGACGGTTTATGACTCAGAACTCAACGGCGAATACCTTGCCTGGCACAGCAAGAACATCAAGTTGGTGCGTTGTCATATCAGTGGAGAGCAACCACTCTGCTACATGGACCATGTGACATTGGAGGATTGCACCTTCGACCCAGGATGCGACCGTGCCTTTGAGGACTGTTCCAACATCGACGCACACATTAAAGGGGCTATTACCAATATCAAGAACCCCATCTCGGGCAGAATAGAAGCAGACGGAATAGGAAGCATCACCTATACAGAATTCGCCAAAGCACCCAAAGAAGCATGCAAAATCATTGACAAGTCAAAGTAAAAAGGAAACTGAATTATGAAATACAATTTTGATGAAATTATAGACCGCCGTGGCACCAACTCCTACAAATGGGACTTGGTGAAAGAAGAAGGCGTAATACCCATGTGGGTGGCGGATATGGATTTCCAGACAGCCCCTTGCGTCATCGAAGCCCTGCAGAAGCGTGTGGCTCACGGCATCTTCGGTTACACCCTTGTTCCCGACTCTTACTACGAGGCCATCATCAGCTGGTTCTCGCGTCGCCACCAGTGGAACATACAGAAAGACTGGATTCTCTACACATCAGGCGTAGTGCCAGCCATCTCTTGCTGTCTGAAAGCAATCTGTATGCCAGGCGAGAAAGTGCTGGTACAAACCCCAGTGTACAACTGCTTCTTCTCTTGCATCAGAAACAGCGGTTGCGAAGTGATAGAAAACGAGTTGAAACGTGTCGGCAACTGCACCTACGAAATCGACTTCGAAGACTTCGAACGCAAGTGCGCCGACGAGAAGACGACAGCCTTCCTGCTCTGCAACCCTCACAATCCGGCAGGACGTGTATGGAAGAAAGAGGAACTGGAACGCATGAGCAACATCTGCCAAAAGCATGGTGTAAAGGTAATCGCCGACGAAATACACTGCGAGCTTATCATGCCTGGCTATCAGTACACACCCTTTGCCAGCATCAACGAAGCTTGCCGCGACAACTGCGTGGTATTGAATTCTCCATCAAAGTCCTTCAATATCGCCGGCCTGCAGATTGCCAACATTATTTGTCCTGATGCATCATTACGCCGCCGCATCGACCGAGCCATCAACATCAACGAGGTTTGCGATGTCAATCCATTTGGCGTGATTGCCCTCCAGGCAGCCTATAACGAGGGAGAGGAATGGCTCGACGAACTCAATCAATACCTTTACGAAAATTACCAGGCAGTGAAAGAGTTCTTCAATACAGAGTTGCCACAGGTTCGCGTTACCCGACTGGAGGGAACCTACCTTGTATGGCTCGACATACTGCCATTCGAGCTGTCAAGCGACGAAGCTTACGAGAAACTAATGAACGACGGTAAGGTATTCGTCAACAGCGGAACGATGTATGGCAGAAAGGCAGGACAAGGTTACTTGCGCCTCAATATCGCGTGTCCACGTCAGACCTTAATGCAGGGACTGATTCGCATCGCACGTGTTCTGAGTCAGTATATGGACGAAGAAGACTTGAGCGGTTGCCCTGCATAATGTTAGAAACAGAAACATATATAAACAGAAAGTTCTTTCAAAATCAAATCAATATGGAAAATGATGTTTTAAAAGCTATAAAAGAGAGAAGAAGTATTCGCCGCTTCAAGGCAGACCAAATTACCGACGAGGAGTTGAAGACAGTATTGGAGGCTGGCACTTGGGCAGCAACAGGACATGGCACCCAGAAGCCATTTATCGTTGCCGTACAGAACACGGAAACATGCGCCCAACTGCGCAGGATGAACGCTGAGGTGATGGGAGTGGAGAGCGATCCCTACTATGGCGCGCCAACCATCGTCATCGTTCTGGCACCCTGCGACGAGGTGAACAGCGTGAAAGACGGAAGCCTCATCCTTGGCAACATGATGCTTGCCGCCCACTCCATCGGGCTTGCTTCTTGCTGGATAAACCGTGAGGACGCGATGTTTGCCAGCGAGGAAGGCAAGAAACTCATGAAGGAATGGAACCTACCCGAAGGCCTGATGGGTATCGGCGCCTTGGCTCTGGGCTATGCTTCAGCTCACCCCCACACCGTAAAGCCTCGCAAGGAGGATTATTACCGTATCATCAAGTAAAGCGACAATCACAAAAAACATATAGAAGGATAGCCTCAGCACAGAAGCTATCCTTTTTGGTTATTTGAAAAGTACGATAATAGACCCTTGTGGATGTTAATTCTGCCTAAAAATCACCGAAATATTTGGTAATAATCTAAGTTAGGTGTATATTTGTAGCAAAATTAATCTAAGTTAGGTGTATATTTTCACAAATAATAATCTAAGTTAGGTGTATTTTTTGAGCGAACAATAATCTAAGTTAGGTGAAATTATGAGACGAAAAGTATATGAACAACTCTTAAAATGGAAAGAAGAACAGCATGGAGAAAGTGCAGTTCTTATCAACGGTGTTCGACGTGTCGGCAAGAGCTATATAGTGAAAGAATTTGCCCAGAAAGAATACAAAAGCTACATTCTTTTGGATTTCAACAAAGTAAGTTCCAACATCAAAGCATTATTCGAAGATTATTTGGACGACTTGGATACATTCTTCATGTATCTAAGCAGTTATACCAACACCCCACTTTATCCACGAGAGTCTATCATCATCTTTGATGAGGTTCAACTTTTCCCTCGTGCACGCACAGCCATCAAATATTTGGTAGAAGACGGAAGGTATGATTACATCGAAACAGGTTCGCTCGTCTCTATCAAGAAGAATGTGGAAAACATCATGATTCCATCCGAAGAAGATGAAATTCTCATGTATCCTATGGACTTCGAAGAGTTTCTTTGGGCTCTTGGCAATGAAACACTCATGCCTCTTATCTGCATGAACTTTGAGAAAAAGCACGAGATGGGGCAAATGATGCACCGCAAGGCAATGAACTATTTCAGGCAATATCTTATCGTCGGTGGTATGCCACAAGCCGTGGCAAAATTCGTGGAAACACGAGATTTCAACAAAGTTGACCATGTGAAGCGACAGATACTGACCCTCTACCGCAATGACATACAGAAATATGCATCTACCCATGTATCGAAAGTAACCAAGATTTTCGATACCATCCCTTCTCAACTCCAAAAGCATGAGAAGAAATTTATGTTGAAGGCACTGACCGAAGGGGCAAGAATGAGGGATTATGAAACCGCTTTCTTTTGGTTAAGTGACGCCATGATTGTAAACATAGCTTACAATACGACCGAGCCAAACATAGGTTTGGGCATGAACACCGACGACACAACTCTCAAATGTTATATGTCTGACACAGGGCTGCTCATTAGCCATGCTTTCAACGAGAAAGCCATCGTATCAGAAAGCCTTTACAACAAACTTCTCACTGACAAGTTGGAGTTCAATAGTGGCATGGTTATAGAGAACATCGTCGCCCAAATGTTGCGTTCGGCTGGGCATAACCTATTCTTCTTCTCCAAATACAGCAAGGAGGCAGAGGACAGAATGGAGATTGATTTCCTCATAGCCAAGGACACTATCACCACGAAGCACAACATTTCACCTATCGAAGTGAAATCAACCAACAGATACACGTTGACCTCTCTCAAGAAGTGTATCGCCAAATACGGAAATTATCTATCCACCCCTTACGTCATCCATACGGCTGACTTAAAAATTGAAGATGGAATCACCTATTTGCCGCTGTATATGACAGGGATGCTGTAAAAAGCATCCCTACAATAATATAAAAAGAGGTTATACAAGCACTAATCCTTGACAACATCTCCTCCCTTGACATACGAAAGAACCAAACGGCGAACCACGGCATGGATGTCGTCTTGAGGGAACTTCTGGCGACATTTCTCCGTGAGGTCCTCACAAAAATACATTTTACTGCCAACCAAGGAAGCAGGAATATCTTGCTTTATAAACACATCGTATGTTGCGATTGCCTTGCCATCCCCAGTGGCAATAGGCACTATATCCCACTTATACCAACTACCAGAAATTCCAGAGCCCACAGGAAACAACTTATAATTTTCTTTCCATTCTGCACGATCCACCAAACTCATACGATAGCTGTAAAAAGAAGTCTCATTCTTGGTGTCCTCCACATTTAATGTATACGTTGCAGCAAGAGCTGAAGAAACTTTTCTCACAAGAATTTGATACTTTTTAGCCCCACCGAAAGGAGGATTTTCCGTCAAGTCTTGCTCTATTTTCTCTTTAATTTGTGGTGCATCCACTACAAATTCCACTTCCCCTGTATAATTGTAAATAGACTCCGATGGCTGAGATGGATTTGGGTAAACACATCCCCTGTCATCATCACCATCATTCTTGTCGCACGCACAGAACGCAAGGGGCGACAAGCAGAGTAAGATTGATAATTTTAATAACTGTTTCATACGTTTTTTCTCCTATAATCAACTATGACTTTTGCGTGGTATGACACCACTTCTTGACGGCACAAAGATAAGACTTTTATTTGAATAAAACAAGAAAATATGGTGGTAAGTATTTATTTTTTACGACTTACAGCCATACTTCAAGCACTTTCCATCATACAAACAAAAGACAAACCGCTGACGCTGACACTGACAGTCCAATTTTCCGAGCCTTATCCAAGAGAGTAAAAGAGTGTTAATTATTTTTTATATTTATATATATAATATTATATATATAAATATAAACTTCTACCCTTACCTTTTTACCCTGCGGAAAATTGGACTGTCAGCGTCAGCGTCAGCGAGTACAATCTTTTTTCTTACAGAAAGGCTACCATATGAAACGCACGGCTGCCTCATGTCTTAGGAGATGATACCGTATGAAACGTACGGTATCAACTCATAAGATAACGAGGCGTAAAATTTAGTTTTCTTCATCACAAAACTATGAGTTGCAGAAAACAGCCCCTTCACGCACACTGAAATTTGGTGGTTACAGAAAAAAGCAGTACTTTTGCAACCGTAATTACAAAAATACTGCTTTGTGAAAAGTATGATGTTTCTTTGAGAAAAGAACAAATTCCTAAGAAATTTTTCAAGTAAACTGCTTCAAGCCATAACAGCAGAAAAGCAAGAATAAAGGAAGGCTCAGCACGCCAAGAAGCAACACATAGGTGAAGAACGCTAAATACCTACGCTCATTCAATTTCTTACCATAAGCCACTCCAACGATGCCATCTACGATGAGGACAACGGGAGTCAGCGCAGTACCTATCGGGTAAAGTAAACAAACAAGAGATAGCAAGCCGACAAATGTCCATAATCTTTTTCTATGCTTATCCATCACCATACGATTACCCTTTACCGATGTTTTTACAACTCCACCTTAGAAAGTACCTTATCGGTAGCACCCGAAAGACTCGCTACGAAAGCACCAGCCTTGTCGCCTGCCTGCTTCAGGAAAGCCTCATCATTCATCATTGAATTCATCAAGCCCTCGAAACTCTCATAATTCTGAATCTCGAAACCGCCGCCCGACTTGAGCAAGCCCTGGGCTTCCTGGAACTTCTTGTTGTTAGGGCCAAAGATAACCGGCATATTCCATACTGCAGCCTCCAAAGTGTTGTGAATACCAACACCGAAGCCTCCACCTACATAAGCCACATCACCATAATGGTACATGCTGCTCAGCAATCCGAAACAGTCGATGATCAGCACGTCAGCCTGAGCTGCTTCCTCGGGAGTGGTCTGTGTGTAGCGCACCACCTTTTTGTCCTTTATCAGAGAAAGAATCTGGCGCAGATGATCCTCGCCTATGACATGAGGAGCTATCAGCAGACGCCAGTCCTTATGCTCATTGAAGAACGGAATGAATATCTCCTCATCAGGTGGCCAGGAACTGCCTGCCACAAAAACCTTATAGTCCTCTTTAGCAGGGATTTCTCCAGCAGCCAAAGCCTCTGCAACATGTCCCTTGCGGAAAGCATCACATATAGGCAACTGCTTGGCAGCCTCCTTGATCTGGAGCACACGGTCAAAACGGGTATCTCCCACCACGTCGACAGCAGTTATGCCAATACTTTCGAGCAGACGCTTGCTTTCCTCGTTCTGCACGAAGAAACGGGTGAAGCACTTCAGTACTCCGGCATAGCTCCTGCCATACCACTTGAAGAACACCTGGTCCTCGCGGAAGATGCTACTCACACTGTAGGTAGGAATATTGCGATGCTTCAGAATGTGAAGGAAGTTTGACCAGAATTCATACTTGATGAAGAAAGCCATCACCGGGCGCACCAGACGCAGGAAACGGATGGCATTCAATCGAGTATCCACCGGCATATAACAGATAATGTCGGCTCCCTCGTAGTTCTTGCGCACCTCATAGCCCGATGGCGAATAGAAGGTAAGCAATATCTTGTACTGAGGGAAATCCCTGCGAATACGTTCCATGAGGGGACGCCCCTGCTCGAATTCGCCGAGCGAGGCTGCATGAAACCACACATACTGAGCAGTAGGGTCTACCTTCTGCTTGAGCAGTCTGAATGCTTCACGCTCGCCACGCCACATCTTGCGCACTTTATGGTCGAAAAGGCTCGCAATGGCTATGCCCCAGAGGACCAAATAAATGACTACATTGTAAATCATGATACCGGAAGTTTGATTGACACTTTATCCTAACACTTCGATGGCCTTGCGCAAGCGCTTCAGGGTTTCCTCCTTGCCAAGGAAGGCTGAGATGTCGAACATGCCTGGGCCCTTGCCCTCGCCAACGAGTGTGAGACGGAATGCGTTCATCACGTCGCCAAGCTTATAACCCTTGTCCTCTACCCATTTCATCACGACAGGCTCCTGTCCCTCGATAGAGAAATCTTCGATACCTTCAAGCACCTCTGCAAGCTCGGTCATCTGCTGAGCCGAATACTCCTTCCAGCGCTTCTTGGCTGTCTTGGCATCGTACTCGGTTGGTGGAATAAAGAAGAAAGAGCAAAGAGGCCACAACTCATAGACGAAGTTCACACGGTCCTTCATCATGTGCACAACCTGCTTCACACGATCCATCGTTTCCTCCACACCATTGTTGGCAACGATAGGAGCAAAGAGATTGGCTATTTCGTCATCGCTCTTCATCAGTATATACTCATGGTTGAACCAAATACCCTTCTTGAAGTCAAACTTGGCACCAGCCTTCGAGCAACGTGAGATATCGAAAGCCTTCACCAACTCATCGAGCGAGAAGATTTCCTGTTCGGTACCAGGATTCCATCCCAACAGAGCCAGGAAGTTGACCACTGCCTCGGGGAAGTAACCACTCTCGCGATAGCCTGATGACACCTCGCCGGTCTTGGGATCGTGCCACTCCAATGGGAACACAGGGAAACCCAGACGGTCGCCATCACGCTTGCTCAGTTTACCCTTACCCTCTGGCTTGAGCAACAAAGGAAGATGGGCAAAACGTGGCATAGTGTCTTCCCAGCCAAAAGCCTTATAGAGCAACACATGCAAGGGAGCACTTGGCAGCCACTCCTCACCACGAATCACGTGGGAAATCTCCATCAGATGGTCGTCCACGATGTTGGCAAGATGATATGTTGGCAACTCGTCTGCGCTCTTATAGAGCACCTTGTCGTCCAAGATATCACTCATCACCTTCACGTCTCCTCGTATCATATCGTTGACATGAATCTCCTCGCCGGCCTCAATCTTGAAGCGCACAGTATACTGCTTGCCGTCTGCAATGAGCTGGTCAACCTCCTCCTTGGAAAGAGTGAGCGAGTTGCGCATCTGCATACGGGTATGGGCATCATACTGGAAGTTCTGTATCTCGGCACGCTTTGCCTCAAGCTCCTCGGGAGTATCGAAAGCGATATAAGCCTTACCAGCATCGAGCAACTGCTGCACATATTTCTTATAGATGTCGCGACGCTCACTCTGGCGGTAAGGACCATGCTCTCCACCAAAGCTTACACCCTCGTCAAACTTGATACCGAGCCATTTGAATGACTCCAGGATATACTCCTCAGCTCCTGGCACAAAACGATGTGAGTCAGTATCCTCAATACGGAACACAAGCTCACCACCATGCTGGCGAGCAAACAAATAATTATATAAGGCAGTACGAACACCGCCAATGTGCAATGCACCCGTAGGACTGGGGGCAAAACGCACTCTTACTTTTCTATCAGTCATGTCTGAAAATAGCTATTTTTTAAATTTTCTGCAAAATTACACTTTTTTTTGCGATTTTAGCAGTTTTTTTTCGTATTTTCGCAGAGTAATCTAAAAATAGTGGTATAAAATGAGCATATTCAACAACACAGAAGAGAATTACTGGCGAAATCTCGCCACCAAGACCGTACTCGTATGTATCACCGTAGCCATCATCGTGTGGTTCCTGCCACGCAACGAGGGCAGAATGTATCGCTACGATGTAGGAAAGCCATGGATGTATGGATCGGTCATTGCCAAGTTCGACTTCCCTATCTACAAAACAGACGAGGCCATCAAGCACGAACAGGATTCCCTGCTCAAGCACTTCCAGCCTTACTACAGTCTCAACCCGCTTATCGAGAAAAAGCAGGTGGAGCGATTCCTGCACGACTACGAGCAGGGCATCAACGGTCTGCCCAAAGAATATGTGGGCATCGTGGCAAAACAGATGCAGGAAATATACCAGATGGGCATCATCAACACCAACGAATACAACAACATCTTCAAGGACTCCACCAGCATGATACGATTCGTGAGTGGTAAAAATGCCAAGAGTCTCAAGGTGAGCAGTTTCTACTCCACCATAGCTGCCTACGAGCACATCTTTGCCAACGAGAAACTCGCAGCCCAGCGAGCCATCCTCTCACGGTGCAACCTCAACAATTATATAGAGGCCAATATCGTGTACGATAAAGAGAAGAGCGATGCCGAGAAAAACGATCTGCTGAGCAGCATTCCTTTGGCAAGTGGCATGGTGATGAGCGGACAGAAAATCATCGACCGTGGAGAAATCGTCAACGACTACACTTGCCGTGTGCTCAACTCTTTCGATAAGGAGATGAAGCGCAGAAGCTCCACTCAAGACGAAATCATGACCACCTTCATCGGCCAGATTCTCTTCGTGCTGATACTTGTCATGATGTTCACCTCCTACCTCACGCTCTTCCGCAAAGACTACTTCGAGAAGCCACGAAGCATCACCATGCTCTACACGATGATCACCCTCTTCCCTATCCTCGTGTCGATGATGATGAAGCACAACTTCTTCTCGGTCTATATCATCCCCTTTGCCATGGCTGCAATCTTCGTCAGGGTGTTTATGGATTCCCGAACGGCATTCATCACCCATGTCACGATGATTCTTATCTGTGCCGCAGCAGTAAAGTATCAGTACGAGTTCATCATCGTGCAGTTAGCATCGGGACTGGTGGCCATCTACTCGCTCCGCGAACTGTCCAAGCGGTCGCAGATATTCATCACAGCCATACTCGTCACCATTTCGAGTTGCATCGTCTACTTAGCGCTTCAGCTCATGCAGGACAACCAGGTGTTCAACATCGACCCGAGCATGTACACCTATTTTATCATCAACGGCATCTTCCTGCTGCTCTCCTACCCGATGATGTACCTCATCGAGAAGATGTTTGGATTCATCTCCAACGTGACACTCTTCGAGCTTTCCAACACCAACAAGGGACTGCTCCGAAACCTGAGCGAGATAGCTCCTGGCACCTTCCAGCATTCCATCACCGTGGGAAACCTGGCCGCCGAAATTGCCAACCGTATTCATGCCAACAGTCTGCTGGTACGTACCGGTGCGCTCTATCATGACATCGGCAAGATGACCAATCCTGTATTCTTTACCGAAAACCAAGCTGGTGTCAATCCTCACGACCAACTCTCCGACCTGGAGAGCGCACAAATCATCATCAGCCACGTTACGGAAGGACTGAAGCTTGCCGAGAAATTCAATCTGCCAGGCATCATCAAGGACTTCATTTCCACACACCATGGCAATGGACTTACCAAATTCTTCTATATTAATTATTGTAATGAGCATCCCGACGAAAAGGTAGACAAAGAGCAATTCCAGTATCCGGGTCCTAACCCTTTCACGCGCGAACAAGCTATTCTGATGATGGCTGATACTGTGGAGGCGGCATCACGTTCGCTCAAAGAATATACCGAAGAGAGTATCAGCGCACTGACCAATAAGCTCATTGACAGTCAGGTAGCAGGCGGTTTCTTCAGGGAGTGTCCTATCACCTTCCGCGACATAGCCTTGGCCAAGTCTGTACTCATCGAACGACTGAAATCCATCTACCACACCAGGATTTCCTATCCACACCTGAACAAGTAATATTTTTGCATAAAAGAAACGAGGGTGCGTCATTGACTGCTGACGCACCCTCACTCTTTTCATATCGATTTATCTATTAAGTTTTTTTTACTTCACAACAACCTTCCTCGCAGTTCCGTCGCTATACTTCACGATGTTCAAGCCCTTAACAGGAACAGCCAATCGCTGACCATCTGCTGAAAAACGAGATACTTCCTTTGCGTCCGGATTGAGGATAACAGAATCTATTCCCGAGGTTTCCATCTCTATGATTTCCTTGCAGTAACGCCACTTTGAATTTTGATAAGCATTCTTCATCCCCTTAGGAACATAAAGAGTCCACTCTCTCGACTCATAGTAAAAATTATCCTCATAAATCAAGGCATTAGGGTCTGGCATATAGGCATAAATGGTTCTTAAGTTACGACAATTACTCAGGAAGCCTTTATCTATGGACAGTAAGCCAGCAGGTAACGAAATGGTAGTAAGATCCTGACACCTATCCAATCCGCAATAAGGCAAATCTGTCACGTTTGCATCTTTCAAATCCAAATTCTGTAAGTTGCTTGACAGATACTGGTTGATAAAACCAAAGTCTACTGCGCCAGAGATTTTGAGACTTTTAACTTTATCTCTCATTGCCACATCTATCAGCTCATAATCCCTATATCCATTAGGACAAATTTCCAAAGAAAACAAACCAGTAGCAGAATCCCGTTCCAGTCCGGCAATATATGGGAAGCTTCCCCATTCCCAATCTTGCCGATAAGCATCAAGAGAACCTTTTGGCACATAAAGATAGCAATTAGATTTATCCAAACCGTCAAAACTATAAGCATCCTGCAACGGAGTTGGCATATTAGCATATATAGAAGTAAGACCAATGTTTCCATCAAAAGCGGCATACATATATTCCAATCCTGCAGGCAACGATATGGTTGTCAGACCTGTACAGTTCGAAAAAGCTGCTTTTTCTATCCGCTGCAAGACATCTGGCAGCACTAAGGAAGTAAGACTTTTACAATCACTAAACATACAAACATTTATAGTATATAATAGCGCATCTTTAAGATTCAACTCCTGAAGGGCCGCTTCACGAATCATTTCCTCAAGGTACTGAACATCCGTATCGTTCAGATTTCCTGTGAGCTTGAGTTTTGTTATATTCTCTTTGTCTTCACCTATCACGGTGCTCAACGTTCCTGCCTGAGCGACATTTTTCGTAACCCAATCGCGAATCAAGTCAGGATTAAACTTCGCGATGGTCTTAAAGTCCCCCCATCCAGGAGCCACTATATAAGCGGTATATGATTTTTTAGGCACATAGAGCGTACAATTTTCATTGAAGCAAGTTGGGAAATCTTTAGCTTCTCCATCAAATAGTAGAGGATCGGGCATATAGGCATAAATAGAGTTAATATTGCTGCAACCCCAAAAAGCTCCCTCTTCTATCTTGGTTAAACCGGAAGGAAGTTCCAATGAAGTCAAGCCTGTACAATTCTGAAAAGCACGAACACCAATAGAAGTTAACCCTGAAGGAAACTGCAAGGTGGTCAAACCACTGCAATAAGCAAAGGCTGCGGAACCTATTGAGGTTAAACCAGATGGAAGCTGCAAAGAGACCAAACTTGTACAATTTTCAAAAGCAGCGGAACCTATCGAGGTTAAACCAGATGGAAGCTGCAAAGAGACCAAACTTGTACAATCTTCAAAAGCAGCACCACCAATAAAAGTTAACCCTGAGGGAAACTGTAAAGAGGTCAGACCTTTACAACCAGCAAAAGCACTAGCACCTATTGAAGTTAAGTTCGAAGGAAACTGCAAGGAGGTTAGACTTGTACATCCGTAAAAAGCATTATGGCCTATTGACGTTAACCCTGACGGAAACTGCAAGGAGACCAAACTTGTACAACCACTAAAAGCACAGGCATTTATCGAAGTTAAACTTGATGGAAATTGCATGGAATGTAAACTTGTACAACCACTAAAAGCATATCCCCATATGGCGGTTAAGTCAGAAGGTAATGTCACCGAGGTCAACTGAGAACACATTAGGAAAGTTTCAAAACCAATTGCCTGCACCTTCTTTGGGAGAATGACAGACCGCAACATAGGCAAATAAGCAAAAAGTCCATTTCCCAATGTTTGGGGTGTCCGCAAATCCGCCGAAAAACTTCCTCCAGTAGGTGTAGACCCGTTGGTTGTCGTATAAAAATAAACGTCAACATCTTTATCAGTTCCTATCAATGTAACATCTGATATATCCAAGTCTTCCAAATGACCATCATATTTAGAACCTTTGGTATCATAATAGCATCCTGCCATTTCACGAATATACAGAATATCGTCGATATTCAATTTACCTGAAAGTTTAAGACTGGTAATCTTATACTTCAAATCACTCTTGATTCTATCACACAATGTTCCAGCCTCAACCACATTGATCTTAACCTGCTCGGTGATAAGCCCGCTGTCATCTGCCAAGACTTTCGAAAAGCCCAAACACAACATCAATACTAAAAGTAGAACCCTACCTTTCTGGAGAGTAAACAATTTCTTCATAAGCCTCATAATTTATTTTATTATTATGCCTATGACGGTTCATCAAAGGCATTCTTTCTTATATCAAGTGCAAAGATAAGATTATTCAACAGAAAATCAAAATTTAAAGGCATTTTTTAAAACGTTCTCACCACAAAAAATCTTTCGACCTGTATGGTTGGCTGGGCAGAAAGCCCAAAAGCTCATAGCCCAGGGCATAATAGCAATCAACAAGACACCCTGAACCAAACGTACTGTTCGCTGATTTTTGAAATAGAATTAGCGAAAAACCCTTCATCCTTCATCTATTCCTTGGAATCCCCTGTGTTTATCGGGGTTTCAGAGAGTGAATGGCATTTTTCCACCCTTCATCACCCTTCATCTCCCATCATTTTAATTGATAAGCAACTCCTCTTTTTAGACTTGCATCACAAAATCAGAGCTGTAATAAAGAGAAAACAAACGTTTCATGAAGCTGAAGAAGGCTCGTTTTAATGAGAATTTAGCTTCAACGCAAGCGTCATAGAAGCCTTAATTGGGGCTTAATAGAAGACCCGAACAGGTATTAACAGATGCCTGAACCGAGTTTTGGATGTCGACAGAAATCAGGAAATGGGAAAAAGATGAAGGGTAATGAAGGGTGATGAATGGTTAGAAATTGCTTGTCAGTCTCAAAACCCCTGTGTTTATCGGCATTCCGCACGAATAGATGAAGGGTGAAGGGTATTTGCGTAATCCATTTAAAAAAAATATACTGATGCAGGTAAAAATGCTCAGTTAAGGCACAAATGTGCCCTACTTGGGGCACTTTCGCGCCCTTTAAGCAGCATTTATACAGAAAGGGAAGTAATATTATTGAAGTAAGTCAACATGAATTGCAAATAAGTAATAACTGAGTTAACTCATATTATCAATAACACATAGAGTAGTCAACTAAAATCGTTAAACCACACATTGTCTTCCAATGATTTTGCCGATGTCACTCATATTCTTTGCTTATTAACTTGTCGGTGCAAATTTACGTTTTTTCCATGAAATCCACAAGATAAAAAACAAAAAGTTTACTACGTTAACGCTATTTTTTTCGGGGTTAGCGTAGTAAACTTTTAAATATTACAATCCCAAGCTCCTTTTGGCTTGTCGCAGCGTATTCTCTCCCACCGTATAAGCATAGCAAGCACAAGGAATGAAATGAAGCTTACCAAAATCCATATCTTTCACTCCAGCTTGGTCGATGGAAGTGACCAAGGCTTGCGACAAATGGTTTTTCTCCATATAATATTGCAGGGAAGAAAGCTCGGTTGGCTTCTCGAAAAAACGGTTCGACCACTTGATTTCTACTGCCCAACAAGGCTTTTGCAAGGCATCATTGATACCCACCAAATCGACCTCACCTTGCGTGCGTCCGATCTTCCAATTAGCATACGCAATATGATCCTTTCGAGGAATCCACTGCGAGTAAATAGCAGTCTCTATCATGTCGCCGACATTGCCATCTATCATCTTGATTGGCTCGAAGAGCGCACACCTCAGCGAAGGATTGGTTAGGTATATCTTAAAGGTTGTTTGACGTTGGAATCGCTTGGCGGTATCGTCAGTTCGAGTGATTACCTTAATGAGAAATGCCGCCTCTAAATATTGAATGTATTTACGAATCGTCTCCTTCTTCACGCCCGACTCTTTCGACAATCCCTCATACGAGAACTCCATGCCACTATGATAGGCTATCATCGTAAAGAGCGAGTTCAACTCCTGCACATCCGAGATACCGTAGAGACTTGGCAAGTCTCTCAACAACACCTTATCGACAATGTCGTGGCGCACAAACTGCCCAGGGTCAGCCTGTATGCGAGAAGAGAATGCCACCTCAGGATAACCACCATAGTTGATATAATCCAGAAACAGCTCGTTCAGACGGTCGATGTCTATCGTACCATAGATGTCGCTCTCGATGCCACCCCACTCTACCTTGGACTGACGCATCAGATGGTCGTAATTCTTGAGATGGATGTATTCGAAGAAAAGCAAAGGCGGAAGATTGAAATCCGTGAATCGCCCAGCACCACTTTCATTGCTACTCTTTCGGAGTGCAGCCGCAGCAGAACCCGATGCGATAAACTTCACGTCATGATAAGTATCGACCAGCGACTTGAGACCAAGTTCCCATTCCTTCAGATATTGTATTTCATCGAAAAACACATAAAAATGCTCCTTGCTATCCTCTTTGCCCAGCACTTGTTTAGCCAAGTTGAACAACTGTTCCAAGAGGATGCCATTATAAATAGGTGTCTCCACTGATACATAGATGATATTCTGGGGCGAAACGCCTTCGTCTATCAACCGTTGGATGGAATGATAGAGCATCACCGTCTTCCCCACTCGGCGAGGTCCCATCAATATGAGCGCACGCTGAATGCTAATGTCCTTCACCAAGGGATAAAAGATGTCAAGATAGAGGCGAGGACTCATCACTTGATAGTACGAAGGTATCTTTCCTTCCGTCCACCAAGGGTTATCTACTTTCAATCTACCCAATATTTGCTTCTCTAAAAGTGCCGTATATTCCATAACCATGTCATTTTAGGGCACAAATATACAAAGATTTATCTTACTCCGCAAATATTAAGCAGATTAAGCCCATCATTTTATACTTAATTTGCACTTTTCTGTAAATATCGCCGATAAACATTGTTTTTTCTAGCATAAGAAGTTATCCCACAAGGCATAGCGGAATTTATTTACACACATAACACACTGACTATCATTAATAAAGAAAGGCTTTGCAGATTTAGCATATTTCAACAAGCTTAATCTGCGAAGCCTCTTCATACAAGTTGCATTAAGGCTACCAACATTAGCTGCCTACTGTCCATTACAGAACAACAACTTTTTTCACACTTCCATCACTATACTTCACGATGTTCAAGCCCTTAACAGGAACAGCCAATCGCTGACCATTTAGAGAATAGCGAGATACCTCCTCAACATCAGTAGAGGTTGTAGTCTTGTCGATACCTGTTGCATCGAATTCTACTATATTCTCAAAGTAGCCAAATTCAGAGAGCCTGTAATTATCATAAGTTCCCTTAGGTACATAAAGTGTACATTTCCTGGAAGCACAACCTTCGAATGCATAACGACCTATTCTTGGTACTTTCTCTGCATATACATATATACTCGTTAATCCGCTACAGTAAGAGAATGCGAACTCGCCTATTGAAGTAATACCAGCAGGAAGGGTTAAACTCGTTAATCTGCTACAGCCAGAGAATGCGTACTTGTCTATTGAGGTAATACCAGCAGGAAGGGTTAAACTCGTTAATCCGCTACAGCCAGAGAATGCGTACTCGCCTATTGAAGTAATACCAGCAGGAAGGGTTAAACTCGTTAATCCGCTACAGCCATAGAATGTGTCAGCGCCTATTGAGGTAATACCAGCAGGAAGGGTTAAACTCGTTAATCCGCTACAGCCATAGAATGCGCGACTGCCTATTGAGGTAATACCATCAGGAAGGGTTAAACTCGTTAATCCGCTACAGTCCAGGAATGCGCCATAGTTTATTGAGGTAATACCAGCAGGAAGGTTTAAACTCGTTAATCCGCTACAGTATGCGAATGCGCTAATGCCTATTGAGGTAATACCATCAGGAAGGGTTAAACTCGTTAATCCGCTACAGTCAGAGAATGTGCTCTCGCCTATCTCGGTAATACCAGCAGGAAGGTTTAAACTCGTTAATCCGCTACAGCCATAGAATGCGTACTCGCCTATTGAAGTAATACCAGCAGGAAGGGTTAAACTCGTTAATCCGCTACAGCCAGAGAATGCGAATTCGCCTATTGAGGTAATACCAACAGGAAGGGTTAAACTCGTTAATCCGCTACAGTATGCGAATGCGTACTCGCCTATTTCATCATTAGAAGTATACACTTTATTATTAAAAAGATTATCATCATAATAATAATCACCACCTGCTACAATCTTCGCCTCAGACAAATCTAACACAGAGAGATTTCCTTCTGTACTACTTTCCTGATAATTTCTTCCTGCCATCTCACGAATCATGTTCCAATCCGTACCATTTATCTCACCAACAAGCTTCAGATTAGTAATCTTATATTTCTTACTACTTGCAATTCTATCAGGTAAAGTACCAGCCTTATCCAACTTGATCGTAATCTGCTTGGTAATCAAGTCGTCATTAGCTGCTTGAATTGATAAACAGCCAAGCAACATAAATACCGCAGTTAAAAGCAGTCCTTTAAATGTAAAATTTCTCATAGTTCTATTATTTTAGTTTATATTCTTTTGAAACATGTGTACAGACATAGTCAGCTATCGCTTTCCTCTTTGCCCTGTTCTACATCAAAGGGTCGTACCATAATCGTACTTTTTTAATGTGAAACAATTGATTTATAAACAACAAGGAGAGTATGTTTCAACTCTGTTTGAGCAGAATGGGTATCTGTCTGCAAAGGTAAATAAAATATTTTTAAATGTAACACCTTTTTCAGAATCTTTTTTGATACAAAGTAGCGAAAAAGATAAATGATCTCTTTAGCCTATAAAAAGTTCTGTTCCGCCCTTTGCAATGTTCGTTCAAAGGCTCTGAATGTGCGTTCAAAGGCTCTGAATGTGCGTTCAAAGGCTTTGAACGGACTTATTATAGTTGTTTAAGAACAAATTCAATACAAACAGGAAACAATTTGTATGCTATTAAAGTAAAAACACATGGCTATAGGGGTGCTGAGTTGTTACTTGCAAAAGTTGGGTAATGTTACCAACTTTTGTCCCCCTATTTCTTATCCCGAACAGAAGTAAAACTCTGCACATATTTTAAAATCTGTGCAACAAAACCTTCTTTTTCTGTTAATATGTTTTAAATAAGCACACCTTTCCGTATCCAAATAGAACATTCTTCTTACCTTTGCGGACGTTTTTATTTAAAATTATTAAAATGAAGAAACTAAAATTAGTTTGTGCTGCCATTGCGATGGCCTGTGCAACACCTACATTGGCAGGTGGTTTGCTCACAAACACAAACCAGCACGTAGCATTCGACAGAATGATGAGCCGTGAGGCTTCAATCGGTATTGACGGAGTTTATTACAATCCGGCCGGAGTTGTATTCATGAGTGAAGGTCACCATCTCGCCATCAACTGGCAGTTGGCTTTCCAGACACGTACTATCAACAATGACTATGCTTTGTTTACCAACAATGTAAACAATCCCATCACTCCTCGCGATTTCAAGGGTACGGCTTTTGCTCCTGTTATCCCTTCTTTCCAGTATGCCTACAACAAGGGCAAATGGTCTTTCCAGGCCAGCTTCGCCCTCACTGGTGGTGGCGGTAAGTGTACCTTCGACGATGGACTGGGATCATTCGAGAAGATTGTAGCCGAGACTGCCATTGCTGCTTGCGGACTGGCAGGTGTCGTTGACCAGACTTTAGGCAATACACTCGGTCAGCCAGGCATGGAAATGTTCACTTCAGACCAGGCTTTCGGCAAAACCGGCAAGTACAGCTTCAACAGCTATATGCACGGTCGCCAGTATTACTATGGTCTCTCTGTAGGTGCAGCATATAAGTTCTGTGATAACTTCAGCGCATTCTTGGGTGTTCGCGGTGTCTATGCCCTGACCAACTACTATGGATATGTAGAAAACATCAATGTAGGCAACATGCCTCTCTATAAGGTACTCGACCCTACCAAGGAAAGCTCTGCCAACATCGAGTTGAGCTGCGACCAGAGTGGTGTAGGCTTCACTCCTATCATCGGCGTAGATTACAAAACAGGTCGCTGGAACTTCTCTGCTAAATACGAGTTCAAGACCCGTATTCGCCTGAAGAACAAGTCTGTAAACCAGACTCCAAGTATCGGTAACTTGCCAGCCAACCTTGCCAATCAGATGACAGGCATCCTGACTGCAAAATATCAGCAGGCTGGCCTTCCACTTGAGCAGGCTAAGCAACAGGCAGAAAACACTACTAATGCAGTATTGAATGACCCAACAGTAGGAGCTACTATGATAGGCTTGAAGACCCAGTTTGACCAGAAGTTGAACAAGGCCATCGGTGAATATGAGGACGGCAAGAAGATTGCTGGCGACATTCCTGCTTACTTGGCTTTGGGAGTAGGCTACAGCCCTGTAGATGCAGTAAGAGTAAACGCAGGTTTCCACTGGTTCGACGACAAGAATGCCACATCTTACAACAACCGCAACAAGGAGTTGAAGCGTGGTACCCTGGAGTATAATGCCGGTGTAGAGGTAGACGTCAACAAGAAGATCACTCTGAGTACAGGTTGGCAGAACACCAACTATGGTTTGTCTGACGAGTATATGGATGACAAGTCATTCGTTGTAAGTTCCAACTCTGTTGCCATCGGTGGTGTTTATCACATCAACAAGAAGATGGATCTCAACGTGGCTTACTTCCACACATTCTATCAGCACAAGAAGACTACCGAAACGGTACAGCTCACAGCAGACATAAGCAGGAACTACTCTTCTGACTATACCCGTAACAACAACGTCTTCGCAGTTGGTCTCGACATCAACTTCTAAGAGCAACATTCCAAAAGCATAACTACATACTATCGCAAAAGGCTATCCCAATCTTTTGAAAGGGATAGCCTTTTTTATTTTTATGTTCATTGGCTCTATACAAAGACAAGATCATTGCCATCATATCAGTCTACATGGGGTCGACATCATAGTAAATCTGCAATGCGCCATAGCGAGGGTCCTTCGACATTTGCTCCTGGGCATATCTCAGATATTCTCTCACCTTTGCCTGATTGATGCCATTCTCGAGTTTGATAACAATCTTACGGATGTTCATGGCCTTCACCTTTGCCACCGCTGGCTTGTCGGGTCCAAGGACCCTGTCGCCAAACCAGGAGCGCAAAGTCTGTCCCAACTCCATACTCGCCTGATGGCATACCTGCTCGTGCTTATGCTTCAGGAAGACATAGACAAGATGGTAGAAAGGAGGATAATGGAAAGCCCTTCGTTCCTCCAACAAGTCTTGGTAGAAGCCTGTATAATCGTTATGAACCACCTGCGAGATGACAGGCAACGTGGGCGACTTGGTCTGCAATATCACCTTGCCTCGCTTGCCCTTTCTCCCGGCCCTTCCGCTCACCTGAGCCATCATCATAAAGGCATGCTCGTAGGCTCGGAAGTCGGGATAATTGAGCATGGAATCGGCATTCAGTATGCCCACCACACTCACCTTGTCGAAATCCAGTCCCTTGGAAATCATCTGGGTGCCAATGAGCAGATTGGTCTTACCCGACGAGAAATCATCTATCAGCCGCTCGTAAGCATTGCGGGTACGGGTGGTGTCCAAATCCATACGGGCGATACGAGCCTCGGGAAAAATATCCGTCAGTTGGTCTTCGATGCGCTCGGTACCCAGACCTCGCCCCATGAGTTCTGTACTTCCACAGTTGGGGCACTCGACTGGCACAGGATAAGTATATCCGCAATAGTGACAGGTGAGCAGGTTGATATTCTTATGAAGTGTAAGCGACACGTCGCAGTTCTTGCACTTAGGCACCCATCCGCATACCTTACATTCCACCATCGGTGCAAAGCCACGACGATTCTGGAACAGAATGGCCTGCTCGCCATGCGACAAAGCCTCGCGTATGGCTGCTAAAAGTTGAGGAGAGTAGGCACCAGTCATCATCTTGCGATGCCGCAAATCTTTTACATCCACCACCTGGATTTCGGGCAACTGTATGTCCTTGTATCGGGTTTTGAGTTCCACCAATCCGTACTTGCCTTCCTGCGCATTGTAATAACTCTCCATAGAGGGTGTGGCTGTACCCAAAAGAACCTTGCAGTCGGGATACATACCTGCCAACACAATAGCAGCACTGCGGGCATGATAGCGGGGGGCAGGGTCTTGTTGCTTAAAGGATGTTTCGTGTTCCTCGTCGATGATGACAAGTCCGAGATTCTGAAAAGGGAGAAAGACTGCACTTCGAGCCCCAAGAATAACATCGTAGGGATGAGCTGACATCTGTTTCTGCCATATCTCCACTCGTTCGGCATCGCTATACTTGGAATGATAAATGCCAAGACGATCGCCAAAAACTTTGTGCAGACGTTCCATGATCTGTACCGTGAGAGCGATCTCGGGCAGAAGATAAAGCACCTGCTTGTGATTGTCGAGAGCCTGCTTGATGAGGTGGATATACACCTCGGTCTTGCCACTCGAAGTCACGCCATGAAGAAGCACCACATTTTTCTTCATCATCTGAAGGAGAATCTTGTTGTAAGCTTCCTGCTGGGCTATGGAAAGTGGTTTGATCTGCTCGAAGTGACTCTCACCTGAGGTATTCAGTCGCCCCACCTCCTCCTCGTAAGTAAAGAGGATGTCGCGGTCGATGAGCGATTTGACGATGGCAGAAGTGCAATGAGCCTCATTCATCAGCTCTTCCTTGGTGACCTTCTTGATGCCTTCGCGAGGCGTATCGTTCTCAAGACTGTCCCAATGGGAAAGGCTGAGAAATGTTGTAAGGGCTTTAGATTGCTTCGGGGCACGCTGCAACATGTTAAGAGCTACATGCAGGGAAGCTTCGTTGCGGTATTTGCTCGTAAGCTCCACATACAATTCCATCCTGGGTTTGAACTTCTCTGCAGACTTCATGCCTGCAGGCATTGCGGCATTATATACATCGCCCAAAGGTGACATATAATAGTTGGATATCCACGACCATAACCTGTACTGCTGGTCAAGAAGTGTGGGAGTAGCATCCAGCACCTGCTCTATCGGCTTGACCTTAAAGGACGGCTTCTCCTGATGCACCTTTACCACCATGGCAATGTACTTCTTGCTCTTGCCCAATGGCACAAGCACCCGTTTACCAAAAACAACACACCCTTCCATCCCTTCGGGGACAGAATAGGTAAACATGCCAGGTAGCGGCAAGGGCAATATGACATCGACATACTTCATACCCTGCAAAGGTAACAATAAAAAAGCAGATACCCAACATCAGGTATCTGCTTTTATATATTTTAATATGTATCTCCTATGCTTAGAACCAATAGCCAAGAGAAATCTGCCAGGTATTGTTTCTTCCCTTCACGACAATAGGATTGCCATTGGAATCAAGACTTCCTGTATCCATTTTGCCGGACTTATTACATTCTATATTATAGTTGACAGAAGCCTGTAGATGACTAAATAATGTCACACCAGCGCCCACATTCACACTGAAGTTTGCCTTTTTCAAGGAATAGCTGCTGGATTTATTCCATTTGAAATTCTTATTTCCTACATTGATTCCCCACTGCGGACCTGCAAAAAGGAAGATATTAGCCAGACTGCTCAGCCCAAAACCATAACGGACATTCACAGGAATATCAATGAATTTTTGTGTAACTGTGGTTGAATTATAAGTTCCTCCCACAACATCGTCGGCTACTTTCACCTTAGCCTCCTTCTGATCATATAAAGCGGCAACGTCAAAACTTAAGCCTGTAACAGGCACTGTCACCTTAACCATAGGACCAAAGAAAAATCCTGCACGGTTTTCCGCATCCCAGTTGTCTCCACTGAGCTTCAAATTGCTGACATTCAAGCCACCCTTCACACCTAACTTAATCTGTGCCTGAGCAGGATTAGCAAAGAAGAGCGAAACCGCCAACACAATAAATGATAATACTTTCTTCATACCTTATATTATAAACCTATTATTAATGACGCTGACGACGAACCGAAACTCGGGCTGTACTGGATCCTGACGAACCGGAACTGCGCTGACGACGGGTCTTGACTGTAGACGAAGAACCAGAAGTTCTGCTTCTGCGATTCTTCTTCACACCCTTCACGCCCTTCGCATTCTTCTTGTCGGCATTGGCAATACTGTCAAGAGAATCTTTGCGCGCCTGATCGCCCCAGATATTCTTCTCAAAGGCAGCCAGCTCTGACTCTATCTTCTTCTGCTCCTTGCTCAGAGCAGAATCGGTAGGACAATATTGAGCCAAGGTTTTACCCAACATATTGGTCGTCTTGTATATCTTGCCCTTATACTGGTTCTTGACAAAATAATCGTCTATACTCATCATGGCAGCATTATTGAGATTGCTCGTCATTATCTGCTGCTTGGAGAGATAGGGAGCAAGGTCAGAATACTTCATCCAGAAAAGAGGATACTTGGTTCCGGCATCACCAAAATCGTCTTCACGTGTCATAATAGGACACAAGGCGATTACCTTGGTATGGAATGTGGCGGTATGCTGGTCGTAGTATGTGGCTTCTTTCACATAGTAAGACTTTACCTCACGAGAAGGAATATCGCTGTCATCGAGTGTCAAAGCTCCATTTTTACGCTCATAATAGATGTGATAATTATCCATGAAGGCCTTAGGCACAACACGATCCTCGTAGTTGAAACTCTCATGACCATCCAAGCGATACTGGTAGGCACGAACACGACCGCTCAACATCAGCTTGAACATATAGGTAAAGAGATTCATCTGACCACCGACAGGCTCCACAGGATAATACAATGGTGCATTGGCATCATCATTCAAGTCGAGCTCACGATAGATATCACGTCTCCATACCACATCGTCGCCCATGGTGGCCGATGTAGGGAACATTATCTGCGCACGAGTCGTCATGTTGTTGGCATTCGACTGCTGCCTGGCTTTCTGCTGTGCCTGTCTACGAGCTTCTGGCTGGGCATTCGCACCGATTGTCAGCCCCGCAAGCATCAATAACAAAAATATCTTTCTCATTATAATATCTTTATTTCTAAACAATAAGATTCTTCACTCTTTGCATATCTCTACCTTACAATCACCTCCATGGCTGCAGGGAGGTTACGGGTAATTCCATCAGGCCCCACAGCCTTGATGTGAGAGATATAGAAACGACGGTTTCTCGACAGTCTGCGGAACTCCTCACGCTGACGCTCAGAGAAATTGGCTCCAGCCGAAGCCAAAGGTACTGCATTACCCATATTGTCGAAGAAAACAGTCTCAAAACTCAATACACGGAAAGGAATATCCAATAATCCGTCATCAATTGCCGCACGAATACCTGAAGCGCCCATCAGGGAAGCTTTCGACAAGACGCCACCACGGAAACGGTTGGTACCTAAAGCCAAGTAAGCTGTTGGATCGGGTAGTTTCCTTACATGGAATACAAATGGAGGCATCGTTCTCGTCTGCCCCTTGTCACGGGCAGTAACATGTATCGTCACGTCCTTACCCACTGCTGATGGTACAGCCACAAAACGTCCGTTGCCCTTCGATATGAACGAGCCACCTGTCATGGTTGCAGATACAGCATTGGCAGGAACTCCTGGTACACTGATGCTGACAGGGTTTTTGAAACCTGCATACAATACATTCATCATATCTGCTGCCACTGTGGCAGTATTAGGTGCTGGAATTACAGTATACTTCTGCAGGAAGTTTCGACGCATCACATCGCCTCTGGCATTCTGCATCAGGATATAGCCACCAAACTGGTGCTCGCCAACTCCACCTGCTGTGAACGAATACTGACCATGAGCAGTGTTTACTCTCACTCCATTGACATAGATCTCAGGCTGCTGAGTTGTATCGACTGCAGCCATCACGATATTGGCATTGAAACGCTCGCCAGGATAAAGAGTTGTCTTCTCGGGAATAACAAAGGCATCAAGCTTGTTGACTCTTATATCTTTCATGTCGATATTGGAAACCAAGGTATGCAACACTTCACCCTCGGCATAACGAACATCGCTCTGCAACTTAGACAACAAAGTAACGGCTGCTGCCACGGGCATATTCTCAAACATGTACTCCTGCCAGTTCTTGCCCAAATTCTTTGCATCCTTAGGCACACGGGTAGAAAGATTGCTCTGGATGATTTTCTTCTGATGCTCATCGGTGACCATCATCAATATACGATCACGATAGCTGTTGATGGCACGATATAATTTGCCACCCTTACCAGAACCAGGAGCCAGCATCACTATACCTGCCGCCTCAAGATTATCCTTATTCTCTATATGCAATACATCTCCATCGCTTCCATCAGCTTCACGCACGATGGCTTCCTTCAGCTGCTGGGCAAAGTTGTAGAGAGAATCGCTCATTTCCTTAACCTGTGTCGCCTTCTCAAACCATGCCTTTACCTTGGCAGGATTCTGCTTCATCTGATCAGCAAAATTACTATATAAGGCTGCATTCTCGGCAGAAGAGTTGGCTGTTGTACGGTTCAGACTCTCCTCTACTATAGAAAATCCATTGAGCACCTCGGTCGAGATGTTCAATGCCAGCATAGCCATCAAGACGAGATACATCAGGTTGATCATCTTCTGGCGAGGCGATATAGGTCTTTTCTTTATTGCCATTCTTTAATTTGCTTGTTTCACTTGTTTTCTCCCTCTTCGTCCGTAGAGAGAGTTCGTTTCTCTATGCTTTTTAATCTTCACTCACATGGGGTGCGGCTGCCCTCATATTGACAGTCATCGCCTCAATCATACGAGTATAGATCTTGTTGAGTTGCTCTATCTGCTGAGCCATCTTGCGACTCTGCTCATTTATCTGGTCGATAGTGCCAATTTGCTGACTGGCACCCTTCAACTGCATTTCATAAACCTTACTGATACCGGTAAGAGTACGGTTCAGATTCTCCATCTCCTCGCTGTCACGAGTAAGTCGAGTACTCTGCTCATTCACCTTCTCCAAGGTCTCTACCAACTTCTTCAACTCTTCCACATAGTTGCTTTGAGCCTCGGCCATCTCGGGAGTAGTATTCTGCTGACTTCCTATCCAGACACCATTGGCTACAGACTGCTGCGTGCTATCACCACTGCCACAGGCCACTGTCTGAACAGGCTTCTCGAAAGAATCGCTTACCTCAGGATCTGCCATACTGATAGTTGATGCAGAAGAAGAGGCCTGAGGATTGCCTACGACAACGACAGAAGGCTGAACATTACCGACAGGTGAAGCCTGAGAGGAAGCAACACGTCCTTCTTCATAGGTCACCTTACCTGTCTCGAGATATTCCTCAGTCACATGAGTAGGGATATCTCGCCCGTCAGCAGTCTTGTCGAAAGGACGGTCGAAGGCGGAAAGAAAGAATACCACAACCTCGGTTCCCATACCAAGGAACATCATGAAATTAGCTCCAGGCAGGTGGGTCAACTTAAACAACGCACCAGCAATAACGACAGAAGCACCCCAACTGTAAGCATAGTTCAGAAAGGTCTGACCAGGCACACTGTCCATCCATCTTTGCAGACGGTATACGATATTGAATTTACTATATTCGCCCATGGCTATTATCTCCTTTTCTTTGTTTTTATTGTTTTTTGTTTAGCACTCGATGTGGTAGCAAGACTTCTCACACATCTGAATCCTATATATGACCGTGGTTGATTCTGATATTCCCAAGAACGCCATGCCGAACGGATAAATGACTCTGGATCTTTCCATGACCCTCCGCGTACACTCTTCTTTTTCAGACGATAGGGATCTTCCTTGGCTGCATTGTAGACAAGAGTAGGATTCAGGTCGTTCATTGCATCAACTCCAGCCTCTGTAAATACTGTGCTGGTCCATTCTGCCACATTACCGGCCATATCATACAAGCCATTGGAATTGGGTGAATATATAGCCACCTTGCTGGTTATCAGATTGCCATCCTTGGTGTAGTTACCACGATCGGGTTTAAAGTTGGCATAGAAACAACCATCGCCGTTCTTTACATCCTTGTTGTCCCATGGAAACTCGTTCTGATCCTTGCCTCGAGCGGCAAACTCCCATTCTGCCTCAGTAGGGAGACGGTAACGCTGAACGAACCTTGCCTCAGGGCCTAAGCCTTTCAGCAGATAATCTGTACGCCATGCACAGAAGGCATTGGCCTGTTCCCAGGTAACACCTACTACGGGATAGTCGTTATAAGCTGGATTGCTGAAATAGCTTCTCAGATAAGTCTCATTGTCTGAGTTTCTGAAATCGTTGACCCAACAAGTAGTATCGGGATATACATTAACAATGTAGGTGTTGAGGAAATCCCAAGGACCCGACAACTGACGGTTAATGGTTTCACGGACGATTTTTCCTTCATCATCCACATAAGCTGTATCCTTGGATATCATCACCACCTCGTTTGGATCAATATTGATATCTGTATTCAGGTTTCGCTCCTGTGGATTGATACGGTTGCGACGCAAAGCCGCAGCTGTATAGTCATAAATCTCATATTTATAGTTCAACTGGCGACAGTCTATCAATTTCTCCCCCGTAACAGGATTGACAGCATAAAGACTCTCTATCGCCCGCTGCTCATCTTCGTTAGGTTTCTTGGGAAGTTGTTTCTTCCAGTTGACACGCGGAGTTACAGGATTACCCTGCTTGTCCTCAGTAATCATATAGGTTTCATCGCCACCATAGGCGGGATCTGCCAAACGGGTACGAAGAATAGAATCCCTCACATAGGATACAAACTGCTTGTACTCTGAATTTGTGATTTCGGTATCATCCATCCAGAAACCATCTACAGAAACTTCCTTGCGAGGTGTTTTCTCTCCCCACAGCGAATCTTCTGTTTCTAATCCCATCTTCAGGAATCCTCGATTGATTTTTACCATTCCATAAGGTGCTGGTTCTGCAAAATTCCTTCCACCGACGCCCACTACCTCACCGCCTCTACCGGAGACCGAGGCTGACTTGGCTCCAAAGCATCCAGTTAATGCCAAGAGAGCTACTGCCGAACAGAGGGATAATATACATTTCTTCATATTCATGTTTGCTTATAATATTCTTACGCTTTTGTGCTTGTTTCTTCCTTTTTTAACAAGATTGATATCGGTCTGATAACCTACAAAGAGTTCGTGGCTACCATTACCTGGTGAGATGGCTGAAGTATAGAACTCATAGCTATAACCTAACACAACACCATGAAAACGGCCACCTATGAGGCCGGTCACAGAATTGGTGGGACTATAAGAGACGCCTCCATAGAGCATCTTCTTCTCATGAGTATACACCAGACGACAACTAACATCTCCTCGCCAAGCTACTCCGTCATACTTCACAAGAGCAGAAGGCTTCACTGATAAAAACGGATTTCTCAACTTAATATTGTATCCTCCAGTCAAATAATATACAGGAGAGATGTCTATTTCATTGGTTTCACCTAACTCTATCTTGGGAGAAGTGAGGTGCTGGGCAGAAACGCCTACGTACCAAGCGCCATGCATATAGTAAACACCTGCACCAATATCAACAGAATTTCCATTTACATTAGTCTTCGGTAAAGCAGGGTCGTTGCCTTCCTCTACATCCACCTTGCTTCCATCGAAACTTTCAGAGATAAAACCTACCTGTATACCTGCACTCAACATTCCACCAAAAAGTCTTCGCTTGAAGGCATATTGGGCTGCCAGGCGCTGATGGGTGAAAAGACCTATCTGATCGTTCATCAGTTGAAGACCAACGCCATGATAGTTTTTCAAAAGATAAAAAGGCATGTCAGCCGATACATACATCGTTCGTGGGTTATGTTCATAACCTGCCAGGTCTATGGCATAAGCGCCCGTTACGTTCAATTTAGCCTGTTTTCCAACTGAAGCTGGATTAAAAGAAGGCTCCATATCGAAATAATGACTAAACGAAGGATCGTACTGAGCATTCACAGACAGAACACCCAGCAACAGGACGTATAATATAATGAGACGTTTCAACACAATTAAATAACGAAATAATACGATTTTTATTGTATATAGGCAATATTCGATTTACCACATATCATTATAAGGTAAACTGAATAATAATAACCATCCTAAAGATAGAATACCTTTTTATAGTAACAACATGTCTTATATACCTATTTATATATATTATATACGGGAAACACAAGATAGTACAAAGTGCAAACGATAAAGGCTGCCCAAAATGAGCAGCCCTATCATCGACTTTTTTAATATTCGTCGTCATTCCATAAGAAGTCATCCTTTGAAGGATAATCGGGCCAAATGTCCTCAATGCTTTCATAGACATCACCCTCATCTTCTATCTCCTGCAAATTCTCCAGAACCTCCAGAGGCGCACCCGAACGAGTTGCATAATCTATCAACTCTTCCTTTGTAGCAGGCCATGGTGCATCTTCAAGCTTCGAAGCTAATTCAAGTGTCCAATACATAGCTGTCTTTTTTTAGATTTATATTTGCGTGCAAAAGTAATAAAATATATTTTATCTGCAAGCATTTGAAGCATTTTTTCTTAATAAAACAGAAGAATAATGCAATTATTACATTATTTTATCCATATTTGCCCACAATAATCAAAAATTCACCTCATAATGCTGCTTGTAAACGGACTTATCGAAAAACACAATGCCACAATAATATAGATGGTAAGTAATACCGACATGTACATCAGCCTGAAGTTTTTTCCACAAAGCATGATTCTTATTGTTAATACCATCAACTACCATCAAGGTTTGAGATGTGCATTTGGTCAACAATTCATCAAGCACATCAGCTGCATATTCCAGGTCAACCCAAATCAGTATGCGGTCCGTATTCGGAACACAACGAAATGCACTTTTTTCCAAAAATTCAGAAATCGCACCTGACTTCATACGATGAGATCCGGCCTGAGCATACTTCAAAAACTGAGGTTGATCACAGTAACAGAAATCTGGCTGCCAAAAATTAGCTAAACGAAAGAACAGCCTCCCCAACTTATGTTGATGTTTGGACAACATATTCATATGCTTCTTCAATTCTTCATAAGCATAATAAGGATAATGCTCATTTATGACGTAACGGATAAACCGATACGCCGAAGGAGACTGAACACCAAAACCGCGACAATGAGTACATCGTTTCAGCCAAATCCATGAAGATTTCAAAAAATAAAGCATAATCACATAGAATGAATAACAAATATATAATTTCAAAATTGAAATGTCACAAAGATCGGTGTAAACCCCAAAAGAGATACACCAAAGAACGGACATCACTCATATACAGAATGAACCAAAGATTAGAACGAATCAAAGATCAAAATGTGACAAAGTATGGATGCAAAGATACAAAAAAAACCTCAATTATCAAAAGATAACTGAGGTTTCTTATAAAAGGAGGCGGCTACCTACTCTCCCGCATTGCATTGCAGTACCATCGGCGCAAG
>ERZ773202.515-NODE-515-length-35357-cov-18.695541_pt1 | contig 35357 bp, 19 predicted proteins | sample MGYA00580998_ERZ773202 | MGnify/ENA primary metagenome ERZ773202 (study PRJEB29015, sample SAMEA2737803) | human gut metagenome | biome: human gut; feature: human-associated habitat; material: faeces | place: China | collected 2012 ...
GAGTAGCACAGCCTACTGCCGAAAGCGGAACGGTTGAAATCAAAATCCCGTCTGACATTGCGCCGGGCAGCTATACCTTGAAGGTCTTCAGCGAACAGTATAACGGCGATTATAATACCGATTATGCAAGTAATTTCACAGACATTGCGCTGACGGTGGAAAATCAACCTGACGAGCAGTTTACCCTCGCCTCAGGCGGCACCTATTACTTTGACCTATCGGCAATGGGTATTCCCGGCACGGTGAACGATGCTCTGCCGGATAATACCCTGCACTATGTGCCTTTTACCTACGCAGGGACGGTGGACGCCTACAAGCTCATGTCGGAGATGGCAACCACCGAGGAATATGCACAGCAGAACAAATATCCCCACAGTCTGTTTATAGCGGACTATGTCGTAACGAATGATGTAAGCTGGGATACCCTGAATACCGCAGATCTGATTTTCGGCAAGAACTACGCCGGCGGCGGCGTGGACTATACCCTGCGCGCACCGTCTGTGGGAAGTAGTTATACAGGCTCAGGTGATTCAGAACGCGGCACGCCCAAAAGCAACGAATGGGATAAGATACTGGATAAGGACGACGGATATATCAAAAACTGGAGGGAGATGCTTTCGTGTGGACAAGATACTACTATAAGAATTTCGGCGTCGTCCCGTGCGGTTCGCGGGTGGAACCGTTCGGCCCGTTTCTGGACCAGCTACAATACCTCGTCTTCTTCTTACCCGACCTTCGGCTTCCGCCCCGTCCTTGAAGTCCCGAACTCTGACACACTGGGCTCTGACGGGATGAAGGTCGTTACCCTTGACCTTGGCGGCGGCAAGCTGGGCGGCAGCTCCGAGGATATTCAGATCATCGTGAAAAACGGCAGCGCATTTACCGCTCCCGCATCCGACGGCATGACCCGCCCGGCCGGAGATACGGGCAATTTCTTCATGTGGCGCGGAAGCAACGGTAAATTCTACGTTCCCGGTGACAGTGTTCCTGCTGATGTGACGACCCTGACGGTACAGTGGACAGCCCCGACCTATACCGTGACACTGCACGCGAACGGCGGCACTATCAACAGCGGCAATGTCACCGGATACACCTATGGCGTGGGCGCAACACTCCCGACAGCCGACGATATGACCTATACAGGCCACACGTTCAAGGGCTGGTATGACAACGAAGGTTTGACTGGCTCCCCTGTTACGGCAATCGGCGGTACAGAAACGGGCAATAAGGAATATTGGGCGAAGTGGGAGATCAATCAATATACCATCACAGTCAAACCCGAAAACGGCAAAGCGGATATTACCATAACGCAGGACTACGGCACGGCAATTACCGCACCTGCCGACCCGACAAGAGAGGGCTACACCTTTATCGGCTGGGATATGGAAATTCCCACGACCATGCCTGCCGAAAATATAACGCTTAAAGCACGGTGGAAAGACATTGAAAAACCCACGGGCGAAATTATCATAGGCACAAATAAATGGCGCGAATTCTTAAACAAGCTGACCTTCGGTCTGTTCTTTAAGGACACGCAGGAGGTAACGATAAACGCTTCCGATAACAGCGGAACCGTGTTTGTCTCTTATCTGGTGACAAATCGGGACCTCTCTGAAGAGGAGCTCGGCTCTCTTGTGTACCGTGCGTATGATGAGCCGTTTTTAATAGAGCCTAACGGAGAATATATTGTTTATGCGATGCTTGTTGACGAGAGCATGAATATAACATATCTTCGCTCCGACCGCATAACGCTCGATAATATCCGGCCTGTAATCGGCGGCATTGAAAACGGCAAGACCTACTGCGAGGCACAGACAGTTACAATTGACGAGAAGTATATAGATACAGTTACCGTAAACGGCACAAAGGTCACGCTTGATGAAAACGGCGGCTTTACTCTCTCTCCTGCGGACGGCGAACAGAAAATCGTTGTCACCGATAAGGCAGGCAACACCGCCGAGATGACCGTGACGGTAAACGGCGGGCACACCTTCGGCGAATGGACATCAAACGGCGACGGCACGCATAGCCGTAAATGCACCGTGGACGGCTGCAAGGGTGTTGAAACAATGGCTTGCTCCGGCGGAAATGCAACCTGCACCGAAAAAGCGGTATGCGAATACTGCGGCAAGGCTTACGGAAAGCTTGATTCAAACAATCACACCGACTTAAAGCACATCGATGCAAAGGCGGCAACTAAGACTGCCGAGGGCAATATCGAGTATTGGTACTGCGGCGGCTGTGATAAGTATTACAGCGACAAAGACGGTATAAACGAAATTAAAAAGGCCGACACCGTAACGGCTAAGCTGCCGGGCGATCCGAAGTCTCCCCGAACCGGCAATGCAAGCGACCTCGCTTTATGGATTTCCCTGCTGCTTGTCAGCGGCGGCGTAACAGGCGTCACGGCGGGCCTGCGCAAAAAGAAAAAACACAAAGTATAATTTTTTTCATTTCCCTTTTCTGCTTTTACGGCAGTAAAAAGCCTCCGTTATTAAGACGGAGGCTTTCGTTTATTGCGGCTTATGCATATTCTCGATTTTTTTAATGTATTCGGTGCTGTTCTCAAGAAACTTACGAGTATCGAAGGACTCGTTTTTAAGGCTGTTTTGAATAATAATACCATCGGAAACCATCAAAATAAGCCAAGTGAAATAGTCGGCAGAAACAACGTCTGTTCTCTCGGCTATTTTTGCCGAAATGAGCTTTTGGAATTCATCATAGCGATGAATCAGCTTAGCTCTGATTTCCTCGTCACCGAGCAATGCCGCGTCAAAGAGGTGAAGCCTGAGCCCGGCATAAGCTATATTTCTCTCGATTACATAATTTACAAGACGGTGCGGCGAGGTATCCTTTTCCTTGTTTTCCGTCCATTGTATCAGCTCGTCCCATTGGCGCGAAAGATAGCGGTCGGTAACGGCAAAAAGTATTTCGTTTTTGCTTTTATAATAGTAATACAGCGTGCCCTTCGAAATATTCGCCTTTTCGGCTATTTTCGCGAGAGTCACCTCCGAAAAGGAATTTACCTTTAAAAGCTCCTCAGCAGTATCAAGTATGATTTCGTTTATATTTTCGGGTCTTTGAGCTGCCATAATACCCTCCTGCAAAATTTCTTAAAGTATAACACGAACAATCGGCAATGTCTACAAAACAATATTCACAAAAAAAATGCACAAGAGTGATTTTTTTAGTTAAAAGTATTGACAAACACTTTTTGCGGAATTATACTTGTCTTATCAGTCGGTCAGTTAACCGACATATTTTTTATGCACAGTCGGGCGTGTGACCGACTGCAAGTCTGATTAAAAGAGGCTTGAAGTTATGAACATATCATCAATTAACAAAAAATTGAAAAAGACTTTCGGCGGAAAATTCAGTGCTTCAAAGGAGAACGGCTCGATTTTTGTTCGAGGCAAAAGCTCCGATTGGGGCGAAATCGTCGCGGCTTGCCAAGCGGCGGCAAAAAAATTCAGCACAACGCATATTGTCAACGATATTGTTTACACGGGCGAGCAGCCCGCTCCGACGCGTCTGCCGTCTCTCAAGGATGATTTCCTCGAGGGCAGAACACCCGACGTGCTTGTTATCGGCGGCGGCATTTCAGGTGCTTCGATAGCAAGAGAGCTGACCAAGTGGAAGCTTGACGTTTTACTTGTAGACAAGGAGGCAGACCTTGCACTTCAGGCGTCGGGACGCAACGACGGCGAGGTGCACCCCGGAATCGACCTCGGCAAAGGCTCACTCAAGCACAAATACATTCGCCGCGCAAACCATATGTATGCAGACGTTTGCCGCGAGCTTGACGTTCCGTTTAAGCAGGTAGGTCAATATGTGCTTTTCCGCAACGCCGCGCTGAAGCCGCTTATCGGTCTGTATGCTTTTTGGCGGAAGCATCACGACGGCATAGAGGACACCGAGATAATCTCGGGCAAGGAGCTTATGCGCCGCGAGCCGAACCTCACACCGGAGACAAAATTCGCAATGTATAATCCGAGCGCAGGCTGTGTTTGCCCGTACGGACTCACCATAGCCTATGCCGAAAACGCCGTTCAAAACGGCGCGCAGGTAAGTCTTAACACCGCCGTGCTTTCCATGGAGGTGACGGAGCATAACATCATAAGCGTTACCACCAACAGAGGCGTTATTCATCCTAAAATCGTTATCAACGCCGCAGGCGTTTTTGCCGAGGATATTGCCGCCATGGCGGATGACAGATTTTTCTCGATTCATCCGCGTCGAGGAACCAACTCGATTCTTGACCAAAAAGCAGGCGCATATATGCACTCGGTAGCCTCCGTAAAGGACATAAGCGTTCACGGTAAAACCCATTCAAAGGGCGGCGGCATATTGCACACCGTCCACGATAATCTTCTCGTAGGACCCGACGCCGTAGAAACGGTTGAAAAGGAAAACACGGAAACACGTGCCGAGAGCATTAAAACCGTCTTCGACAAGCAGACTCAAACAATGCCGGCGCTGTCAAAACGTGATATAATCACTTATTTCACGGGCGTTCGCGCTCCTACCTTTGAGGAGGATTTTATACTTGAACCCGGCAGAAGAACAAGGAATTTGATTCACGTAGCCGGTATTCAATCCCCCGGACTTACAACCGCTCCCGCGGTTGCCGTCGATATGGCGGAGCTTGCGGTCGATATGCTCGGCAAAACCGAGACGGTTGAAAAAAACAACAATTATAATCCTATTCGCAAAGGCGTTCCCGTGCTTCGCGAAATGGACGACGATACAAGAGAAAAAATGATAGCCGAAAATCCCGACTACGGCGAGATTATTTGCCGCTGCGAGCAAATCAGCAAGGGCGAAATTCTCGACGCTTTGAAATCCCCGATATGCGTTCCGACGGTTGACGGTATCAAAAAGCGCATAAGACCGGGAATGGGACGTTGTCAGGGCGGCTTCTGCTCGCCGCTTGTCACCAAAATAATTGCCGAATTCCTCGGCGTTCCGCTGTATGAGGTTAAAAAATCCTCGGCGGAAGCGGTGATAACATACGGCGAAACAAAGGTAAACGAAGGAGGCGAAGAGTGATGACGACAGGCAACTATGACGTACTCGTTGTCGGCGGCGGTCCTGCCGGACTTGCGGCGGCGATAAGCGCTCACGATAACGGTGCCAAGGTTCTCCTTCTTGAAAGAGAGGCAAGGCTCGGAGGAATACTCAAGCAGTGCATTCACGACGGTTTCGGTCTTCATCACTTCGGCGAGCAGCTCTCCGGTCCGGAATACGCCGAGCGGTTTGAGGAGGAGCTGTACAAACGCAATATCGAATACAGCACCCTGACGTTTGTCACGAAAATAGAAAAAAACGGCGACGGAGGCTTTACGGTGCATACCGTCGGCAGAAGCGGCGTTTCGATATTTACGGCAAAAGCGCTTGTGCTGGCTACGGGCTGTCGCGAGCGTACCGCCAAGCAGGTATTTATTCACGGTACGCGTCCTGCAGGCGTTTTCACGGCCGGAACCGCACAGCATTTTACAAATCTGCTCGGGCTTATGCCCGCCAAAAAATGCGTAATTCTCGGCTCGGGAGATATAGGACTTATCATGGCTCGTCGGCTTACGCTTGAGGGCGCAAAGGTTCTCGGCGTTTATGAGGCAAAGCCTACGCCGTCGGGACTTACGAGAAACCTGCATCAATGCCTGCACGATTATGACATTCCGCTGCACCTGTCGCACACCGTCACTCGCGTGTTCGGAGTTGACAGGCTCGAAGCGGTTGAGATTTCAAAGGTTGACGAAAATATGGCTCCGATACCCGGCACACAGAGCCGCGTCGAATGTGACACGCTGATTCTCTCGGTCGGATTGATTCCCGAAAACGAGCTTGCCGAGTCCGTCGGAGTAAAGCTTGACCCACGCACAAAGGGGCCCGTATGCGACGGTCAGTGTATGACGAGCATCGACGGCGTATTCAGCTGCGGAAACGCTTTGCACGTCAACGATTTGGTTGACTTTGTTTCGCAAAACGCCGAGCAGGCGGGAAAATCAGCCGCTGCTTATTCGGGCAAGGAAAGACGGCTTATTGAGATAACCCCGGGCGACGGCTTATTGTACGCAGTGCCGCAAAGGCTCAATCTCAACGAGGATAACAGTAAAACAGACCTGTATTTCCGCGTCCGTGAGGAAGAAAACAACTGTGTGCTTCATATTTACGCGGACGGTAAGGAAATACTTAAAAAGCGTTACGCATTTATGCGTCCGCCCGAAATGGAAAATCTCACGATTGATTTCAGCGCATGCGAATTAAACGAAAACAGCCGAGTGGAGCTTCGGCTGGAAAGACTCGGTAAAGGAGACGGTGTAAAATGACAAAAGAATTGGTTTGCATCGTTTGTCCCCGTTCGTGCAGAATGACGATTACATCAGACGGCGACGAGCTTGTTGTGACCGGCAACACATGCAAAAGGGGCAAAGAATTCGCCGTAAGCGAAATGACCGACCCGCGCCGTACCGTTTGCACAACGGTGCGCACCGCCTTCCCTTCGGTACCGGTTCTGCCCGTTCGCGTATCGGGGCCGATTCCCAAAAACAGAATTTTCGACTTGATGCACGAGGTAAACCGTATCACCGTTTCAAAACGACTCGGACGAGAGGAAGTCGTTGTACCGAATATTCTCAATCTCGGCGTGGATTTGATTGCAACAAGCAATATCCTGAAGGACGAGAAGAAGCAACCTTAAAAAAGAAAGAGGGGAAAATCTTTAATGGAACAGTCACTTGTGCTGACCTTTGACGTCGGCACGCAGAGTGCAAGATGCTTGCTTGTCAATGAGAGTGGAGACTTTGAGGATAAGGAGCAGCAAAAATACAAGGTTCCTTATTTATCAAAACAGCCCGGATGGGCAGAACAGACCCCGGATTTTTATTTTAACATTATAGCCGAAATGTCAAAAAAAGTTATCGAAAGAAATGCCGATAAGCTTGACCGCATAACAGCCGTATGCCTTACCTGCATACGTGACACGGTGCTTTGCCTCGACAAAGACAAACGTCCGCTTCGCGACATAATATTATGGCTCGACGAGCGTGAGGCCGACGAGGACGGACAGATTCCGGCAGCAAAACGCGCATTGTTTTCGCTTGTGGGAATGGGAGAATCGGTAGATATGATTTACCGAGCCTCTACCGGCAACTGGATTATGCAAAACGAGCCCGAAATATGGGCCAAAACAGACAAATACGTTATGCTGCCGTCATATCTCAACTATCTTTTGACGGGCGAGCTTAAGGATTCCGTGGCAAATATGATAGGTCACGTACCGTTTGATTACAAAAACCGCCGTTGGATGAAACCCGGTGCTCTCACGCGCTGCGTGTGCAATGTTCCGTCCGAAAAGCTCTGTGAGCTTGTTCCGTCGGGTGAGGTCATAGGCAAAATCACAAAAGATGCGTCCGAAAAAACGGGCATCCCAATGGGACTTCCGCTTATAGCAACCGGCTCCGACAAGGGCTGTGAAACCATCGGTATGTCCGTTGTAAAATCAAACCGAGCGGCAATTTCCTTCGGCACGACCTCAACCTTACAGATGGCGGTTAAAAAATATTTTGAACCGCAGCCTTATATGCCGGCTTATCCGGCTGTTCCGAACGATATGTTCAATCCCGAATTCGAGGTCTATCGCGGATTTTGGATGATTTCGTGGTTTATAGAGCAGTTTGCCGCGAAGGATAAGGTTGACGCCGCCGAGGAGGGCGTTTGCATAGAGCGTTATCTTGACGATAAAATCAAGGATATTGAGGCCGGCTCCGGCGGACTTATTTTACAGCCGTTCTGGACTCCGGGCATCACGAACCCGAATGCGAGCGGCGCAATTATAGGCTTTTCGGATTTCCATACGCGTTATCATTTGTATCGTGCCATAATAGAGGGCATCTGCTTAGAGCTGTACCACGGGCTCGTTAAAATGCAAAAACGCTCAAGCGTCACGGTAGATGAGCTTTTTGCCGGCGGAGGCGGCTCCAGCAGCCCGGTCGTATGTCAAATTGCCGCAGATGTGTTCGGCTTGCCCGTACACCGTATTCAGACTCATGAGGCGAGCGCAGTCGGCTGTGCCATGGTCGCGTTTATTTCACAGGGCGTTTACAGCAGCTATGAGGACGCCATAGAGCATATGGTACATAAAAAAGACGTATTTATTCCGAACGAGGAAAACCACCGAACCTATATGAAAATTTACGGCAAGGCGTATTCTCACCTTGCCTCAAGATTAAAGCCAATAGAAAAATACCTACATCATTTTCAAACAGGAGGACACTGATAATGAGTACAAAACCGTATAAGGGCTTTGAGCCTAAATGGATGCTTCAGAGAGCACCTGAAAACAGCTATCGTTCAATTTTCCGCTGGGGCGACCCCGACTTCTTCAAATATCCGAAGGAGAGCCTTTACAAATATGTTAAAAAACGCTGCAATCTCAAGGACGAGGAGTTTATGCAGTATAATGACGATTTGGGTCTTGACCCCGTAAAGCTCGGCGAAGAGCACGCTCCGAAGATTGACAAAAAGCACGTAAAGGCCATTGCCGCAATAGTCGGCGAAAAGAACGTCTCACAGAGCGACTACGACCGTCTCGCCGTTTCCTACGGACAGACAATGTACGATCTTCTCAGAATGCGTCACCGTCGTTTTGACTCTCTTCCCGACCTTGTTGTTTTCCCGGAGACAAGCGAGCAGATTGAGAAAATCGTAGCCTACGTCACAAAGAATAAAATACCGCTCTATGTTTACGGCGGCGGCTCGTCGGTTACAAGAGGCGTTGAGCCCATTAACGGCGGCGTTTCTCTTGATATGCGCCGCAACTTCAACAAGGTCATTAAATTCAATGAGACCGACCAGACCATTACCGTTCAGGCAGGTATGTCCGGACCAAAGCTCGAGCAAACGCTTCAAAACGCTCAGAGCCTTTTCGGCGCTAAGCGTCCGTACACCTGCGGCCACTTCCCGCAGTCGTTTGAATATTCCTCCGTCGGCGGTTGGACCGTCACACGCGGTGCCGGTCAGAACAGCACCTATTACGGCACCATAGCCGATATAGTTGTTTCGCAGAAATACGCCACACCGATAGGTAAAATCGAGACAAGTCACTATCCGAGAGAGGCAACGGGACCGAATCTCAATCAGGTCATGATGGGCGGCGAGGGCACCTTCGGCGTTCTTACCGAGGTCACGCTCAAGTTTTTCCGCTGGATGCCCGAAAACAGAAAACGCTTTTCTTATATGTTCAAGGACTGGCCGACAGCTATGCGCGCCGCTCGTGAAATGATGCAGTGTGAGTGCGGCTTCTCCTCTGTTTTCCGTCTTTCAGACCCTGAGGAGACTTCATTAATGCTCCATCTTTACAACGTTGACGAAACGCCGCTTGAGCCTCTTCTTGATAAATTGGGCTACAAGGACTTTGAGCGCTGTCTCTTTCTCGGATTTACAGACGGCGAAAAGGGCTTCTCAAGAAACGTTGCTCATAACATAATGAAAATTGCCGTTAAGCACGGCGGTATCCCGATGACCGGCTACGTATGCAAGGGCTGGGAAAAGGGCCGCTTCAACGACCCGTATCTTCGCGATACACTCATGGATTTCGGCTTTATGATCGATACGCTTGAGTGCACGGTCAACTGGTCAAATATGGCTCGTGTTCACCGTGAGGTTCGTGAGGTTTGCCATAAGCTTCCGAACACAATCGTTACAACTCATATGTCGCATTGCTATCCGCAGGGCGCCAACCTCTACTTCATCTTTATGACTAAAATGCAGGACGAAGAGGAGTTCCGTGCTTATCACGCAACAATTCTCGACGCCATACAGAAGAGCGGAGCGGCCATCAGCCACCACCACGGTATCGGAAAGATGTTTGCCCCGTGGCTTGAGGGCTACCTCGGCGAAAAGGAATACGGCATAATCCGCACGCTTAAAAACTATTTTGACCCCGATTACCTTATGAATCCGGGCGGAACCATAGGCCTTGACCTTAAGCCCGAGGACAAAAAGTATCTGCGTGAGCATACCGAGTATGTTGACGAGCTCAAGGACTGAATAGGCTTTGAAGCGCGGCTCAAAGCCGTAACGTCAAGCATAAACACATAAAATCAAGGCTTTCGTTTCAGGTGAAACGAAAGCCTTTTTATTGCCGATCACAGAAAAGCTTACTTTTTGTATAAGCTTTCGGCACTTGCGGCTGTTGACTGTTTGCCGTCATAATTATATAATAATTTATAACATAATTTCGCCGCATATGTGATATGCCGCACAAACAAAGAGGTTCATCATGACAGATAAAAGCTATTCAATTATTTTCAGCAGTCCGACAGGCAACACGAGGCTGCTCGCCGATGCCATTCGCGACGCACTGCCGGAGGAAAACTGCAATTATTTCGGAGTGAGCGAAAACGCCGATACACAATCCGACATTTTGTTTATAGGCTTTTGGACGGATAAGGGAACCGCCGACAAGGCGACCTTGGATTTGCTCGAAAAGCTGAAAAATAAAAGGATTTTTCTTTTCGGAACAGCGGGCTTCGGCGGAGACGAAGAGTACTTCAAAGAAATCCTCGCAAATACAAAAAAGAGTATTAGCGGCAGCAACATCACAGTCGGTGAGTATATGTGTCAGGGAAAAATGCCGCAAACGGTCAGGGAGCGCTATGTCAAAATGAAAAGCCTGCCGAATCCCGTGCCGAATCTCGATATGCTGATAGAAAACTTTGACCGTGCTCTGTCTCACCCCGACGAAAACGATTTGAAAAGGCTGAGGCTCTCCGTGGAAAAGCTGTAATATTAAGCGACAGCGCGACCTACCCCGCTAAGCTGTGCCGCGCGTATCATATTACTATTGATTTATTGTAAAAATAATGATAAAATATTCAGCGTAGCACGTAAGCAGGTGTAGTTTAATGGCAGAACATCAGCTTCCCAAGCTGAATACGGGGGTTCGATTCCCCTCACCTGCTCCAAAAACGGCAAGTATCATTTGATGCTTGCCGTTTCTTTACTTTTCGCATTTTACTCTCGTCTCGCTTTTCTTTCGTCTACCCTCAGTCCGCTCGCTTCATTATTCGCTGTTCACTTTTCTCTCTTCGCTCAACCTCTCCTCTCTTGCAGAGAAAGGTGATTTACCGTAAGGCAAGCCGGAGGGATTTTGCGGAGTTATATGGAATTTGAATAGATTGTGCGTGATTATTTAATCCCTCAGTCCGCTCGCAAACTCGCGTCCAGCTCCTGACGGGAGCCCGTCCCCTTTGTCGCTTCGCGACATTTCCCCACACCGTGGGGAATCACCCTTTACAAGGGAGCCTATTACTATTAGTGTGCTTCGCCTTATAAATAAAATCTATTAAAAAAGCTCCCCTTGGGGGAGCTTTTCGTTTTTATTCACCGCCGGTACGTCTGAAAAGGTCGTTAATGTGTCTGAAATAATTTTTGTCTATACCGTCTATTGTTTCCTCGGTGGTTCTGAACTGCCAGTTGCCGAACGCTCTGCCGGGAACATTCATACGCGCGTCCGAGCCGAAGCCGCACATATCCTGATAAGAAATGACTGCAAGTTTTGCCGAAGAGCGCCACACGGTTTCGATAATCTTGCGGCAGGACGGGCTGTAATATCCGCCGTCGCCCCAGTTATCGCCCGTAAATCCGCAGTAATCAAGCGCAAAGGCTCGCTCTTCAGGCGTTGCCTCCCAAAGCCACGCAAGCAGCGTTGTATTGTCGTGCGTGCCGACATATGCTACGGTATTCAGCGGATAGTTATGCGGCAGATGTGTGCTGTTTCCGCACGGGTCAAAGCCGAACTGTATTACACGCATACCGGGGAACCGAGTTTTATCAAGCAGCTGTGTGACGTCCTCGCCGAACACGCCGAGATCCTCTGCAATAATAGGAACGTCTCCCATTTCTTCCTTTACGGCGTCAAAAAATTTCATTCCGGGCCCCTTGACCCATTCGCCGTTTTTCGCCGTTTTTTCGTCCGCAGGAACAGCCCAATATGACGCAAATGCGCGAAAATGGTCAATTCTGACCGTATCATAAAGTCGAAAAGCGTCCTTTATGCGGCTGAGCCACCAAGCATAGCCCGTTTTTTCAAGCACATCCCAATTATAAAGCGGGTTGCCCCAAAGCTGACCGTCCTTTGAGAAGTAATCGGGCGGAACTCCCGAAACTCTGCGGCGCACAAAGCTGCGCTCGTCTATCTCAAAAAGCTCCGTATTGCTCCAAACATCGGCACTGTCGGTTGAGACGTATATCGGCATATCGCCGAGTATTTTTACGCCGTTTTCGTTGGCAAACTGCTTTATGCGGTGCCATTGAGAAAAGGCAATATACTGCTCGAATTTATAAAAATCGGCTTCGTCTTTCAACTCGTCTCTGTTTTTAAGCGCATTTTCGTACCGCGCGAATTTTTCATCCCACTCATACCATGGCTTGCCGCCGAATTTTTCCTTTGCGGCGCAAAACAGCGAATATGCTTCGCACCACGGGTTCTCCTCGCAGAATTTTTCAGTCTCCGCAGATACTTCGTTTTTCTTGTTTTGATACGCGATTTTTAAAAGCTCCCTGCGGCTTTTTGCGGCAAATTCGTAGTCCGCCGTGTAAGGCGAGCCGTAATATACGCTTCTTGCAAGGTCGTCTTCCGACACAAAGCCGTCATTTTTGAGCGTGTCCGGGTCAATCAGAAGCGGTGACAACGCAAATGCCGCCGGAGACGCATAAGGTGAGCCGTAAAAATCCGTAGGACAAAGCGGCAGCACCTGCCAATATGAAAACCCCATATCCTTGATACGGCGTATAAACCGTTTTGTCTCTTCGCCTATTACGCCGATTCCGTATTTTGACGGGAGCGACGTGATATGCATTAAAACTCCGCCGGCTCTTGTGTTAAGCATTATATAATTCCCCTTTTTTGAGCTTCGTCTTGATTTATGCCGCTTTGAGATACTCCTCAAGGCACAGGCCGCTCTTATTCATCGCCTTTGCAGCCTCTTTACCGACATAACGCCAATGCCACGGCTGATAATTCATACCCGTTTTGTCGGTTTTATTTTCGGGATAGCGCAAAATAAAGCCGTAATCCTGCGCATTTTTTACAAGCCACGAAAACTCCTTTGTAGAGGCAAAATCGGAGCTTGCACTCACAATATCCATTGACAGACCGAGATTTTGCTCGGAATATCCGCCCGGCAAAATAAACGTGCGCGCCTTTGCGGCGGCGTCGTCATCGGACAAGCCCTGATTTTTATAATAACTCACCTTTCGGTTGTAATTATCGTTTTGACGTGAAACCGAGCAATACCCTGCATACGGAGTTAAAACGCAGCCGTCCTTCTTTGCGGCGTCGTACATCTCTTGATACGCTTTAACAACTCTCGAATCAAGCTGCACGCTGCTTCCGCTTATCGCGTTTGCAAGCGACGGCACATATCCGTCGGGCAGCTTATGCCCTGCGTTAACAAGCGTGAGCTCCCAATTGCCCGAGTTCGGGTCTACGGTTTGAGGATTGTTAAAATCGGCTGCCGAAGCCGTAACGGGCGGTGCCGATGCGGTCGTCTCCGGAACGGTTTCAGGGGCTGTCGTTTCCACGGTAGTCTCTTCTTCGGTCGTCTCCTCCTGCGGTTCTTCATGTGTGGTTGTTTCGCTGATTTTTGCTTCGAGCCTCTCGACGGCAGGGTCCTTTACCTCTCTTTGCCCTATCGTAAGCTCGCCGACTATAAGCCCCGTCATTATAACGGCCAAAATTACAAACAGCAAAAATTTTCTTTTTACCGTCTTTTTCAATCTGACTTTTTTCTTCATATTTCGCGTCCTTTTAAAATCTCTTCTTGATATTTTAAAATGTTTACGTCGGATTGTCAATCAAAAGGCGCATTTCGGCGACAAAATTCAGCCGACGGAGACTTTTTTCTCATCAAAGTGAGCGAAGCCGTCAATCCACACATTGATTTTTTATCTTTAAGGCGCTCCGACAATGCGCAAAAAAGACCCTGCGGATTTTACTCTGCAAGGTCTTTTTCATGTTATGGTTTAAAAATTGGGGTTGCCCAAAATCAAACTCTGATTATTTGTTCTTCTCTGCGATTGCAGCCTGAGCAGCAGCAAGACGAGCGATCGGAACACGGAACGGTGAGCAAGATACATAGTCGAGGCCGATCTTGTGGCAGAACTCAACAGAAGACGGGTCGCCGCCGTGCTCACCACAGATACCGCAGTGAAGTGACGGACGGGTAGCTTTACCGTTCTTAACAGCCATTTCCATGAGCTGGCCTACGCCGACCTGGTCAAGCTTAGCAAACGGATCGCTCTCGAATATCTTCTTGTCATAGTAAGCACCGAGGAACTTACCTGCATCGTCACGGCTGAAGCCGTAAGTCATCTGAGTAAGGTCGTTGGTACCGAAGCAGAAGAACTCAGCTTCCTTAGCGATGTCGCCTGCGGTAAGAGCCGCACGCGGAATCTCTATCATGGTACCTACTTCATACTTCATATCGGAGCCGGCAGCTGCAATTTCTGCATCTGCAGTCTCAACAACGATGTCCTTAACATATTTAAGCTCTTTAGCGTCGCATGAAAGCGGAATCATAATTTCGGGAGCAACAGTCCAGTCCGGATGAGCCTTCTGAACGTTGATAGCGGCGCGGATAACAGCCTTAGTCTGCATCTTTGCGATTTCCGGATAGGTTACTGCAAGACGAAGTCCGCGGTGACCCATCATCGGGTTAAACTCGTGAAGAGAAGCGATGATAGCCTTAATCTGCTCAACGGTCTTGCCCTGAGCGTCTGCAAGCTTCTTGATGTCAGCTTCTTCGGTGGGAACGAACTCGTGAAGAGGCGGATCGAGGAAACGGATTGTTACCGGGCAGCCCTCAAGTGCTTCATAGAGCTTTTCAAAGTCGCTCTGCTGATAAGGAAGAATCTTATCAAGAGCAGCTTCTCTCTCTTCAACGGTGTCGGAGCAAATCATCTCTCTGAATGCGGCAATTCTGTCCTCTTCAAAGAACATATGCTCTGTACGGCAAAGGCCGATGCCCTCAGCGCCGAGTTCTCTTGCCTTCTTAGCGTCAGCCGGAGTATCTGCATTGGTACGAACCTTGAGGGTTCTGTACTTATCAGCCCAGCCCATTATTCTGCCGAAGGTGCCTGCTATGGTAGCGTCAACAGTCGGGATAATGCCCTCATAGATGTTACCGGTAGAACCGTCTATTGAAATGTAGTCGCCCTCGTGGAATTCCTTGCCTGCGAGAGTGAACTTCTTATTTTCTTCGTCCATATCGATAGCTGTGCAGCCCGATACGCAGCAAGTACCCATACCGCGTGCAACAACGGCAGCGTGTGAAGTCATACCGCCGCGAACGGTGAGAATACCCTGAGAAGCCTTCATACCGGTGATGTCCTCGGGAGAGGTCTCAAGACGAACAAGAACAACCTTTTCGCCTCTCTCGTTCCACTCCTCTGCATCCTCTGCGGTGAATACTATCTTACCGCAAGCAGCGCCGGGAGAAGCACCGAGACCCTTGCCGAGCGGAGTAGCTGCTTTAAGAGCTGCTGCGTCAAACTGCGGGTGAAGAAGAGTATCAAGGTTACGCGGGTCGATCATAGCTACCGCTTCTTCCTCGGTTCTCATACCCTCGTCAACGAGGTCGCAAGCAATCTGAAGAGCTGCCTGAGCTGTTCTCTTACCGTTTCTGGTCTGAAGCATATAAAGCTTGCCGTGCTCAACGGTGAACTCCATATCCTGCATATCTCTGTAATGATCCTCAAGGGTCTTGCAAACATTTTTAAACTCTGCAAATGCCTCGGGGAACTTCTGCTCCATCTCTGTGATGTGCATGGGAGTACGAACGCCTGCAACAACGTCCTCGCCCTGAGCGTTTGTAAGGAACTCACCGAAGAGGCCCTTAGCGCCGGTAGCCGGGTCACGTGTGAATGCAACGCCTGTGCCGCAATCATCGCCCATGTTACCGAATGCCATTGACTGTACGTTAACTGCGGTACCCCATGAATACGGGATGTCGTTATCACGGCGATAAACGTTTGCACGGGGGTTGTCCCATGAACGGAAAACAGCCTTGATAGCGCCCATAAGCTGATCCTTGGGATCGCTCGGGAAATCCTCGCCTATTTTAGCCTTATACTCATCCTTGAACTGCATAGCGAGCTTTTTAAGGTCGTCGGCGTCAAGCTCTACGTCCTGAGTTACGCCCTTTTCCTTTTTCATAGCGTCTATAAGCTGCTCAAAATATTTCTTGCCGACTTCCATAACAACGTCGGAATACATCTGAATAAATCTTCTGTAGCAGTCCCAAGCCCATCTCGGATTGCCTGACATTTCGGAAATTGTGTTAACAACCTCCTCGTTAAGGCCGAGGTTGAGGATTGTGTCCATCATACCGGGCATTGAAGCGCGCGCACCGGAACGAACCGATACGAGAAGCGGATTTTTCTTATCGCCGAACTTTTTACCGGTGATGCCTTCCATCTTTACGATGTACTCGTTTATTTCAGCCATGATCTCGGGATTGATCTCGCGGCCGTCCTCATAATACTGAGTACAAGCTTCTGTTGTGATAGTGAAGCCCTGCGGTACCGGAAGACCGATGTTGGTCATTTCGGCAAGGTTTGCGCCTTTACCGCCGAGGAGCTCACGCATGTTAGCATTACCCTCTGAAAAAAGGTAGCAATACTTTTTTGCCATTGAGAATACCTCCAATTATAAATTACAGTGTTAATGGCTGCCCTCGCTTTAAAGCTATGGGCATTATAAACCGCTTGATATTATAACAGAAAAAATACGGCATTTCCATAGTTTTTGCGAATTTTTTGTATTTCGGCGAAATAAATTAAGCACAAAATATAATTTTGAGCATTTTAGGGGAAAATATGCAAGTTTTACGCCGTTTTTTGCGAATAACAACTGTGCAAATCAAAAAGGAGCCGTAAAAATTACAGCTCCTTTCGGAAATGAAATTATACAAGACCCGCGTACATCTTTAAGATGTACTCCGCGTCAAAGGTCGAAATATCGCCGCTGCGGTTTGCATCCGCAACATATTTAGCCGTAGGGGACAGCTCCTCCATACCGTTTACGTATCTTAAAGCAAGCCTTGAGTCAACGGGCGTTATGCTGCCGTCAAGGTCCACGTCGCCGAACTTTGCCGTAAGCGGAGCCACGTAGTGAGTTCCCGCATTATAAACGAGAAACTGCGGATACTCCGCCCAAGTGTCAACGGTCGGCTGCGTTTTCGCCGTCATTGCCCGCACATAAAGGTCACAGCCGTTTTTGCGGTAATCAAACATCGAATGCCCGTAATTCTTTATAAACCAGGTGTTTTCGGGAAACATACACGAGGAAGCGTCGATAATGCCGTCCTCGGAAAGACGGTTATGCCCGTCGTCCCTCGCCTGAACGTAATCGTCGCCGAGAGTCGTTTTAAGACGGGCGCAGGTGGCACCGCCGCTTGTACGGTTTGTCTCTATAACTCCGTCGCTCGTGTAATCGGCGGTAGGCGTAAACGGCGCTATATAAAGATTGTAGTTTGAGAATATGCAAACAGAAGTGCCGCTTGCCTTGGCTCTCTGTAAAATTGAAGAAATATTCGCCTGTATATTGTGTATCTCGTCGATTTTTCTCTCAAAGGTCGCCCAGTTGGCAGCTATCACGGAAGCCGAAACACCGCTTTGCTGCTGATTTTTCTCCATATACCCCTTCATTACGGCTTTTGCGTCATCATAGTATTCATCGGGTACAAACGCCCAAAGACTCGGCGTGTAGCCGAAGCCGGAAACAAGGCACTCGGCATAAATGCGGTCCTTATAGGTTCTGCCGCTGCCGTCGGGAAGCTCGGTTTCAAGGAATCCCTCAAGCTTCGGCACCACAAGCTGCAAAAGCTTTAAGGTGTCAAGGACCTTGCCGAGAGTGTCGGAATTCATACTTTGATTTATAAACGGGATAAGCTCATCTGTGCCGACGGCTATTTCGCCCTTAAAGAGACAGCCCACCATATCAAGCCCCGTAAATGCGGAATTTAGCATGGTTATGTTTGAGACGTCGTCACAGCCGTAAAGTCCCAAATACGAAGCCAAAACCGCTCCGCCCATACTGTGGCCGGCAATCGACACCTTGTCGACGTGCTTATCTGCCTTGATTTTTTGAACATACGTGTTTATGTCCGCTGCAAGCTCCTGCATGGATTTATGCCAAGCAAGACCGTAAACGTAAACATTGTCGGCACCGACTTCGTCGCAGCACGCGTCAACTATATCCTTATCGAAGGCGTCTGCCCTTGTGACCTCGTCAAGTCCGTATTGCGATACCGGCTCGGTATATTGGTCTATAACGGTGACGTCGGGGTGCTTTGCCGTGCCGTCGGGATTGCACGAAACCGGCTCGAAAAGATTGTTTGCTATTTCCACTATTCCCGTGCAAAACGTTTCATAATCTCCCTTTAAAAACGCGCCGAGCGGAGCTATGGCGTTTTTCGCCATTTCAACTATTGCGTCCTGCGACGGCCCCCAAACCTGATTTCCGTCACCGTCCACCAGCACATATTCGCCGAAGCCGGCTATTATCAGGATAGGCGTAACCTTATCCTTGGGCTCTGCGGCTGCCGCGGGAACAAAGCAAAGAACTGTCATGGTCAGTGCCAAAAGTACACTGACAAGCTTTTTCATCCTGTTTTTTGACATAATTATTCTCCCCCTGCTTTAAACAATTAAGTAGATATTACCATAATTATATCATTTTTGCAATATTTTTTATATAATCAGCTCATAAAATCCGTCTCAACCCTTTTAATTGACATTTCGGGTGAATATGTCCATTTATCTATGTGACCGTCACTTATAAAATAATCCGCCGCCGGACTTTTGCCGTCACCGGTAAAATAGTCCACGATAATAAGCTTTATTTTCATCCTTTCGGGATTTATGCTTTTTATGTAAACCGCGGCACTGTCGCCTGCGCGCGGCCCGGAGGCACATTCGGCAAGCCCTGCAAGATTGGGCGCAAGCTCCACGAATATACCGTAATCCTCCACAGAGCGTATTACTCCGGGCACGGTTTCTCCGGGCGCGAATTTTGAAGCATTTTCCTCCCAAGTGCCGAGCAGTTCCTTTTGCGACAAGGTGATTCTGCCGTTTTCGTCTATCGATTTCACAACTGCCTTTATATCCTGATTAACCGAAAAACGAACACACGGATGAGGTATGCGCGACACCGAGATACCGTCTATCGGCATAAGTGCCGAAATGCCTGCGCCTATATCGCAAAACGCGCCGAACGGCTCAAGGTGCGTCACGCGCGCGTCGATTATATCGCCCGGAATGAGTCTTGAAGTATAATTTGCCGCGCACTCCTCTTGGAGCTTGCGGCGGCTGAGCAGAGCGAATGTCTCGCCCCTTTCATTCTCGGAAAATCCCGTTATCACAAAGTCAACTGGCTTATTAACGCGCGATATTATGGCTATGTCGCGAACCGTGTTATCTTCAATCCCCATAGCGCATTCCTTGCGCGGCATAAATCCCTTCATACACCTTAAATCCACGTCGAGATTGTGTCCGCGGTCGCAGAGAACCGCGCGCGCCTCAAGCGATTCTCCCGACAAAAAAGCGTTTTTGAGCTCCGCCGGGCTTGAAAGTCTTTTTTCGACGGCTTCAATGTCTGGGCGTGCACCCTCGGGGTAATATTTTTTCATAATTCTCACCTGCTCCGTTTACACTATGCCTGCCGCTTTATAAACACCGTGTCCCTTATGGCAGGTACAACACTATATGTATATGCGGCAGCTCTTCGGTTGAGAATTAACGCGCAATTTTATTTTAGCCCGGCAAGCCTCCGGTTTTGCCGCGACGCAGAACGAAGCGAGCCGCTCAAAACCGTAATAAACAAAGTCCGCAAAATGCAAAAGTGCCGCAAACACGAGGTTTGCGACACTTTTTTACACCATATTCAAATATCACTTTTTAGCCTGCTTTGAGTACTTCTTGAGATATATAAATCTCATAAGTCTTGTCTCAATGGGGTTTATGGGCTTGCCTGCCTCAAACAGTCTTGCGCCGACTGCGGTCTTGCAGCCCTTATCCATTACCATTTCAACCGCTGTGGCATCATATTCGCTGCCCGATACGCAAAGCGCACCGTTGTTGTTAAGAAGAACGCCGTTTCTTCCCTTAAGAGCCTTTACGACCTTCTTAGCAGTCTTTTTTGTGCTGTTGGGATTAAATGTTACCGAGCGAACGGTTGCGCCGACAAGCTGTGCAAAATCGTCAAGAAGCGGCTTTATTGTTTTGCCAGACTTAGACATTGCGACTTCTGCCGGAGTCTTGGTGTGCATAATGAAGTTTACGTCCTTGCGCTTTTTATAGATGGCTCTGTGCATTTCAGCCGAAGCCGGATAATCATTGCCTGCTACAAGCTCACCCGTTTTAATGTCTATTCTGACTATCGAGCCGTCGCCGTCTACGGCACTTATATTAAACACGCTGCCGTCACGTTCGCTGTTGCACGGCTCAAATACCGGAGCCTCCTTGGCACTCGAGTCAAAGAGCGAGCCGATATACTCGGCTACGTCGCCGAAGGTCTCGGCTACCTTACCGGTGATGAGACGGTATCTGTTTTTAACGGTAGTTTCGCAGATCTTTTCGAGCTCTGCCGCCACCTTAAACGCCTCGTCGTAATCCTTGCCCATGCAAAGAGCGCCGTGGTGAGCCATAATTACGGCCTTGGAGTCCGAACGCTTTATAGCCTCAACAACGCCCTTGCGAAGCTTGCCGGTTCCGGGAAGTCCGTATGCCGCAATCGGGACATTATTGCCGACTATTTCGGCCGACGCGGGTTCAACCTCGTTTATATCCATACCGAGCGCACTTATGACGGACGCCTGCATCTGATGCGTGTGAATTACGAAATTAACCTCGGGGCGAAGACGATATGCCTCGGCATGAATGCCCTTTTCCGAGGACGGCTTAATGTCACCCTCATAGCTGCAATCGTCGATATTAACAACTACTATTTCGTCGGGAGTAAGAGTTTCATAGGGACGTCCGCTCGGAGTAATAACGAATCTCTTATCGTCTACTCTGCATGAAATATTACCCCATGTTCTCGCGATAAGGCCGTATTCAACAACCTCTATACCGGCTTTAATGACGAGCTGTTTTGCTTCCATTATATCCATTGTATTCACCTCTTCGTTATTTATAACAAAGCGGGACAGACGGAAAACCCGTCCGCCCCGTTTTCTTGGGATTAAATTCAGTCAGCCTTAACAGCGACGTTTTCAAATACTCTGTCGAAGCAAGCAAGAGCCTGGTCGATCATCTTAGGAGTATAAGCGGCTGAAGTATAAAGACGGCTGCCTGCGAGAGTTACAAGACCCTCTGCCATGTAAGCTGCGCCCATATGCTCCATTTCCTTCTGTCTTACGCCGGTCTCGCCGAGAATTGTCGGGATTTCCCACGGTTTCTTCCAGTTGATCTGATAGTGCATTGTGCCGACTGTCTCAAGGTGGCAGATAGAGCCGGTGTTCCAAACTACGAAGGGAAGACCGTGCTTCTTAACGAGCTCTTTAAGACCCGCACAAATTCTGTCGCCCATCTGACCTGCCTTCTGGCAAGCGTTTGTTCTTTCGATTTCTTCAAGAGTGAAGTAACCTGCACAGCATGAAAGCGGGTTAGCGGTCATTGTGCCGCCGACAAGAGCCTTGTGGATCTTCTTACCGCTCGAATCAAGGCCTGCACCGAGATACTTCATGTACTCTCTCTTACCGCCGATGCCGCCTGCACCCGGATAACCGCCTGCAATAACTTTACCGAATATGGTAAGGTCGGGCGATACGCCGAAGTAACCTTGAGCACCTGCCATACCGATACGGAAGCCTGTAACAACCTCATCGAATACGAGGAGTGCGCCGTATTTGCGGCAAAGACGCTCAACGCCCTTAACATATTCAACGGTGATGGGGGTAGTACCGCTCTCGGGGCCTACCGGCTCCATATAAACGGCTGCTGTGCCGCCGCGGAACTGGTTGAGTCTGAGCTTTCTCTCAAGCTCGTCAAGATCGTTCGGAGTAGTCTCCTGAATGAACATGAAGCAGTTGAGCGGAACACCGTGAGCCTGTGTGAACTTGGTGCCGTTTACGCGGATACCGTAAGCCATCTGATCTGACCAGCCGTGGTAAGCGCCGCCCATCTTTATGATGTTCTTATGCTTTGTAGCAAGTCTCGCGATACGAGCCGCACCCATGCAAGCCTCGGTGCCCGAGCCCATCATACGGAACATATCAACGGTTTCAACGCTGTCGGAAATCTTTTTGGCGAGCTTGTACTCAAACTCGTGGAAAAGTCCGGTTGAGGGACCGCAAGTATTAAGGAGGTCAATGACCTGCTCACGAACAGCTTTCGGGTTGGAGCCGAGAACAGTCGGGCCGCCTGCCTGAAGGAAGTCAAAATACTTGTTGCCGTCAACGTCATAGAGATATGCACCCTCAGCCTTTGTGAAAACAAGCGGGAAGGGATAGTTGAAAGCAAGGTTATGCTGAACGCCGCCGGGGATTATCTGGCGAGCTTCCTCAATCTGTGCTTTTGATTTGAGGCACTTTTTATTGTAATACTCATCCTCGTATTTTTTAAGAGCCTCCGGCTTGATGGTGTAAATCGGCTTTTTAATAAGCTCATCAAGCTCTTTGTTGACTGCAACAGCGTCATTGTATTCCGAAATTGCAAATCTTGTGTCCATATCGTGACCTCCGTTTAATAAAATTAACGAAACGGTGCTGCGCAAAAGCGGCGCACCATAGATAACCACGTGTAGTGAATTACCGTTCACTTGTAATTATAGCACAAAAAAGACTCTTGTCAACGCAAAAATACGACGCGGCAAACAAATCGAACTCAAAATTGCGGACGTTTAGATGTTTTTTAACTATTATTTGAATTTGTTAAACTAAACAGCCGCGAATTTGAAAAAATGACGAATACATCTGTGGGGTATAAATGAGCAACTACACAATATATTGATGATTACTCCGTCAAAATAAATAATCGATGTGTTAATTATTCGTCAATCTGCCGAAATTTCGAAATTGCGACAAAAAATCGCGGATTTTTTGCATAAATGTCTCTTTCGACTGCCGAATTTACATTGCAGCCGCTTTCAGGCTACATCAAATAGGGTGATTCCCCACAGTGTGGGGAAATGTCACGTAGTGACAAAGGGGGCGGGCTCCCGTCAGGAGCTGGCTACGAACGAAGTGAGTAGACTGAGGGATTAAATTAGGCTCCCTTGTAAAGGGTGATTCCCCACAGTGTGGGGAAATGTCGCGGAGCGACAAAGGGGACGGGCTCCCGTCAGGAGCTGGCTATGAGCAACGCGAACAGACTGAGGGATTAAATAATCACGCACATTCTTTTTAAATTCCGTAAATTCCTTTGAAATCCCTCCGAGTTGCCTTCGGCAACCCACCTCCCTTTTCAAGGGAGGCAAAAAGCGAATTAAAAGGTCACGCACATTCTTTTTAAATTCCGTAAATCCCTATGAAATCCCTCCGGCTTGCCTTCGGCAACCCACCTCCCTTTACAAGGGAGGCAAAAGCGGATTAAAGGTCACGCACGTTCTTTTTAAATTCCGTAAATTCCTTTGAAATCCCTCCGGCTTGCCTTACGAGGCCCACCTCCCTTTTCAAGGGAGGCAAAAAGCTTCCAAACTGCTTTGGCGAGGCTTGCTCTCTGCAGGGGAGGCTGAAAAGTAAAAAGACGAAAACGGAAGTGTAAAACGAATAGTGAAAAGGGCGGGCAGGGGTGTGCGGAAAGCCCCTTATACGGCACACAAAAAAGAATTGACATACAACGCTTCTGTCATACTCTTCCTCTTTATCTCTCATATGACACACAAAAAAAGAATAGGCATACAACACCTAAATTAAGTACAAAAACAGAATAGGCACACGATATCAGAATGGGGTACAGAAACGGAATGGTGCACAAAATGCGAAACAGGGCACAAAAAAACAGAGCAAGGCGAACCTTGCTCTGCTTATGATTGTTAATAAATCGGATCGATTGCTACGTAAGCGTCAGATCTCAACCCAACCCGAGTCGCCGCCCTCTACGGGGCCGGTGCCTATGGAGATTGTGATGATATCATCAAGCTCGTATGCAGAAACATCGAAATCCGGTGTTTGATAAACCTGTTTCATTGAGATTTAATCTCCTTTCAAGATATAATAATAAAATTTAATGTCGGAACGGAATATTCAGTTTTGAACAGCCGAACCGATAGTAAAGTTTCGCTGTGGTTTCTTGGTAAAATTCAATTACTGAGCTTTCCAAGCAGCAACAGCAGCATCATATCCTGAAGCAACTTTAGCAGTTACAGCTGCGGAATACCAAACATAATGATCGGCAGTACCGTCATTGTAGCATACATAAGCGATGCAGTCAATATCAGTTGCCTGAGAAGCATGAGAGATATTTTTGACGATTGCGCCGAAGTATGCATCGGAAGAAGCGTTTGCCTGACTTACATAGTCGGTAGAAGCAGTCTTCCAAGCTGACGGAAGTGCGGTGCCTTTCTCAACTGCTGCCTTAGCAGCATCTGCATCGGCAGCGCCTGTGTTGGCAGCAATGAAGCCAACGCTCTTAATTGTATTGCCGTTTGAGTTCATAGCAGCGAAGTCAGCAGCTGTGATAACCGAAGTAAGTCTGAACTGGAAGAGATCATCCGGAGCAGTTGTCTTATCGCCTGTGAACTTAACCTGAGTCTTATAATTAGCTACAGCATAAGACGGAGCTGACGGCATGTTAGCCATGATATTACCTTTGCTTGTATCTATGCTTGCAACATTCTTGGGAGTAGCAGAACCTGTTGTGCCCTTAATGTACTGGTTTTTGTCAAGAGCATCGCAGATTTTGATATTCTTATTGCCGGCAGTAACAGCAGCAGCGTCACCGGTTACATTAAATACGATTGAGCACTCTGCAACAGAAAGACCGTTTTCGCCCTTAGTTACAGAATAACCCTTTTTCGATGTAGCACCCTGACCTGCATCAGCACCGGCTGTAAGCATTACAGCGCTGTTATAAGTTGCTTTTTCTTCTGCAGACATTGTAGAAGCATTCATAACAGTTGAGCCGTATGCTGCGTTAATTTTAGCGGTTGTTGCATCTTTAGCATATGTTGCCCAGTCACCAAGGAAAGTACGACTTGTCGTATCAGGAGTGTAAACATTTGCATCATAGAGTATAGCAAACTTAGTATCACTCATGAGCTGACTGTAGTCTTTCATTTCAAAGTAGAAGGTAACAGTTACCTTTGCGCCGGAAACGATTTCAGCTTCTTTTTTATCAGAAACAAGAACCAAACCGACCTCAGCATCGTTAGCAGGAACTGCATATGCGCCGATAGCAACTGTAGTCAAAAGCATAAATACAACAAGAGCCACACTTAAAATTTTCTTCATCTTAAGCATAATTTAGTCTCCTATTTGTAAAATATTGTTTCTTCAGTATTACAAAGAATTACCACGCTTCATTAAAGCCGGCAGCTATGACGTTCTGAGCTTCAAGCTCCTCAACCCACTGATCCTGTGCCTCAATTGCAGCAGAGTCAGTAATATCTATTACTGCATCATAGTTTACATCAGATGCATAGTAAGCAGCCGTATCTTCGTCAATTGTCTCAACCCACTGATCGTGTGCTTCAACCATAGCAGCATCGGTAATATCTACCGAACCATCGCCGTTTACATCGCCGAAGTAAATGAATACATAGGTTGCAACTACTTTGCCGCTGTCATCTTTAAGAAGGATAGTAGCACCTGTTGACATATTGCCGTCTTCGTTGGCAACTACTTCAACAGAACCTGCTTTTGTGGTAACATAATCCTCAATGTTTTCGCCATTAAGGGTATCTATACCGAATACACAGCCGGCATAGTCGCCCGAGCCTGTGCAAAGGTCTTTTCTGATTACGGTACCGTAATCTGCACCTGTTTCGGTAAGGATAAGTTCCGGATCAGCTGCAGCTGCAGCCTTCATTACCGGGAAAGTAAGTTTCTGACCTGTGGTATAAACCGTTGAGGCTACATCAGAGGTCTTGTAGGAACCTACATAGAGTTTACCGCCGAGATTGGTCATTGTTTTCTGATCGTTAAGCACACCGAAAGCGGCCGCAGTATCGGAAATGGCCTTAGAAGCGGTAAAGGTGAGGGTCGAAAGTACGACGCCGTTTGCCTTCTGAGCAACAGCTCCGCCGGCAGCCTGCGGTAATACGCCGACATAGACATAAGTCTTGCCGCCCGCAGCAGCATCATTTACGACCGTCTTTGTTGCATCGCCTGCACCGAACAGCGTTGAAGCGGTTGTGCCGCTTACAAACTTAACAGCACTGCTGTCATACTGAACAGGAACAGAAACCGTTGCAGCATAATAATCTGTGGTTAATTTTACGGTAACCTTGACCGTATCGCCTGCGCTATATGACGCCTTGTCAAACGATAAAGCGATAGTGCCGTTTTCTGCGACACCGGTATTATCATTTGCGAAAACGCCGACTGCAAGCACGCCAAGGAGCATAACTACAGATACAATAAGGCTAATAGCCTTTTTTGCCTTGGTCATTTTTTGCCTCCTTCTATTCTTAATCAATATTAAATATACACTTTTGAGAGCACAATGTCAATAATTTGTGAATAAAAATGGCACACCGAAAGAAAATATCCCTTACGCTATCACAAATAAAGTTATTTCCTCGCGAGCTTACAAGCTTTGTACCGTTTTTTCACAAAACTATTCCGCCGCACTTTTAAAGTATATGCTCTAATCTTTTTAAGAATATCCCATTACATACACCCTTGTGGGGGAGATAACTCCCCCACCGGGTTTTAACTTAAGTAATTAAAGGAAATTACTTCTGAGCGATTGCAGTTCCGCCGTAAGCAGCGTCAACTACAAGGCCGTAGTTAGCGAGGTCAACCTTACCGGTAGCAAGGCCGCCTGCAGTCTTATAAGCGCCTGTGAGAGCAGCTTTGTTGTTGATTGCGAGGTCCATGGAGGAAGCATCGAATCCGTCAACAACACCGTCGCCGTTTACATCGCCGTAGATAACGACTGTGTAGATAGCAACCGGAGCACCGCTCGACTTAAGGCTGAGTGTTGCGGTAGCGCCTGTACCATAAAGGCCTGCAGCGTTAGCGGCAACATTAAGAGTTGTAGCCGAAGAATCCTTAGCTGTTACTCTTGCGAGTACGTCGTCGGCAGTAGCGAGCGAGCCGGGTGTTACGCCGGTGATGAGAGAAGCGCTCTCTGTTACGGAAACGCCCTCACTTGAACCCGCTGTGGTGGGAACTGCTACGTACTTGCATACGAACGGAGCCATAGCATTCTTGAGGTTTGTGATAACAGCGTCAATCTGAGCTGCTACAACATTTGAATAGAAGCGGTCATTTGCAGCATAGTTTTCAGCGGAGCCGCTGTAAAGGTTTGCTGTGTTGCCCTTCTCATCGGTGTACTCATAGCCGAGTACGGAAACGAGCTTAGCATAAGCTTCGGTCTTTGAAAGGCCGTCAGCCTTTGATGCGTCAAATGTATATGCACTGTTGTCAGTGAATATTGACTTAGCCTGAGCTATAACTGCCTCAAGCTCGGTGTAAGCACCTGCCTCGAGAGCAGAAGCCGATTTCGGCATAAGAGCGCGCTGAGCGATTTCAAGCTCATACTTAACGTCGAATACCTCGGACTGAAGAGCCTTAGCGTTGGCATTTAATGCCTCGGCAGCTGCAAGAGCCTTGGTGTATCTTGCATAAGAGCCTGCTGTGTAATCAGCCTCTTTGTAGCCCTGAGCCTTAGCGGCTTTGATTTCCTTATCAAGGAACTGCTTCTGAGTTGTAACCGCAGCGCCCTTCAGGAAGCTTGCATACCAAGCAATGTTCTTAGCGCTGTTAAGGATTTCAAGCTCCGAATAACTGGGAGCCTTGTAAGCCTTTACGGCATCCATATAAGCGTTCTGAGCTTCGATTGAAGGAGCCTTCATGGAAGCTACGATAGCACTCTTATATGTAGCGTTTGCCTTGTTGGCAATAGCAGTAATTTCAGCCTCTGAAAGTGAGCTGCCGTCAATGTACTTTTCGGGAGCTACGGGGCCCTTGTAAGCGTCAATGATAGCGTTGCCGGCTTTCATTGCCTTTTCATAAGCCCAATAAGCATAGAGGTCGAAGTTCTGATAGTTGATGTCGCCGGCAGCCTTAAGAGCAGCCTCAATGGGAGCCGGTGTAACGGTTGCGGAACCGCTTGAAGGTGTTGTGCTTGCTGTATCAAGAGCCTTAGCGGCGGTTTCAAGAGCGGTTATGGCTGCAGTGAGATTAGCATCACTGTAATTGCCGAGGTTAGCCTTCTTGAACGGGCCGTAAACAAGCTTAGCGGCAGCGGTAAGAGCTGTCCAGTAAGTGTTCCAAGCCTCTTCCGGATACTTAGAAGAATCACGGTTAGCCTTGAACTCGCTGTCAACGGCCTTCTTAATATTGGTGCCGTTGTAATAATAGAGTGTGCCGAGAGGAGCAGACATGGAAAGTGAGCCTTTCTTCAAGCTGACCAGCGGGGGCTTATACTCACCGTAAACAGTTATGGAGTTGTTACCGAGAGCATATGTAGCACCCGAGGGAACCGTCTCTGCGTCAACATCGGATTTAAGTCTGATCGGGTTAACGGTAACAATATTATCGGACTTATTCTCCTCCATCTTAATAAAGGTCGTATTTACAAGGCCCTCTGCCTGACCCGATGACTCAAAGTAATTTGCGTCAAGACCGGATACCGAACCCGCTGTGAATTTACAATTCGTATCTCTCATGTTAGTCCAGGTTACGGCAATGTTTGAAATAGCAGAAGCAAGAGCCGATGCATTTGTTACAAGGTAATCTGTGGTGGTTTCACCTTTCATATGAACAAGAGTATAGGTTCCAGACTTCTTGCTGTCTTCCTTAGACCAAGGGGAGCCGACGGTATCGGCTGTATCGTTGGTTGCATACTCAAAGGTAGTGGAAGTAATGTCGCCGTCGTAAGCAGTACCGTCCTTGAAGGAGAAGCTGTAAACAGCGGTTACCTTTACAAGGCTGTCTGTGGGAACTGCCGCGTTAAGAGTAACATCTTTGCTCTCATACGGTGAAAGTGGTTTCTTGTCGGCGTCGGTGAGCATTTCGGTGCCGTTAACGGTAACAGACTTAAGAGTGAGCATATAAGGATGATCATATGTATCGCCGTGCTTTAAGAGCATACCTGCAGATGCGTTTGTTACCTTAAGAGTAGTGTTCATCTGGCCGTTTTTAAGCTGTACATAGTTAAGTGTACCCTTATCTATTGTAAGCTTAGGCTCAGCATAGGACTGAGCGTTAGTAGTCCAGCCGAGGAAGAAGTTTACGAACGGAAGAGCTACGTCAAGAAGACCGCCTGATTTAACGGCATAGGCAATACCTAAAATCAATTTCTCTGCGAGGTCTGCAATAGCGCTCTTCTGAAGAATAGCGTTAAGTGAATTGTAAGAATCGGCGATAAGAGCGGTGTTGTTGCATACCTTGCCGAGAACCTTGTTAAGGAGTTCTCTTACGATTCTGAATACTGCGGGATACATAGCCTCGGTTCTGAGAGTGCTGTTAGCAGGAATATTGAATATGCCCGTAACGCTGTTTGTACCGAGGAGCTTGCTTACGTCAAGGTTGAGAAGTCTGTCGATAATGTCTTCTCTGAGAACAGTCTCAAGGAAGGTCTTACCGTCAGCAGCGGTTTCGTTGACTATCTTCTCAACAGGAAGAACGTCGCGGATAATCTTGTCGAGCTTAACCCACGGATCCTGTGTGGTAGCAAGGTCGAGGTCAAGACCATCGGTGTTGATGAGCTTCTGGAACTTCCAGCACCACTCGTTGTCAGAGGTGAGAGCCCAGTCGATTATCCAGTCAATGGTGCCTTCCCAAGCGCGTGTGTTCTTTTCGAAGTCTGCAAGCTTATAAGTCTTGGAGGCTTTAAATTGGTAGCCGCCATCATCGGAGCCGAGGTCGGCAAGCTTGGAGAGATACTTCATACCGATGTCGGTGCCCATGGTAAAGATAACATCGAGCCAATAGCCGCTGTTCTTACCCTTTACGAGGGTCTTCGAGTTGTAATCGGCATAAATAAGTGCGTCATAGTTGTAAGTCGGAACGAACTGAGTTGCAAGCTCACGAATTACGCAAGCGAGAAGAGCGGTTACGTTCTGTCCCTTGAGCTCGGCAGCCGACGGGAGAATTATCTGAGGCATAAGAGCCTTAACGCCGATTGCGCCGAGAGCGGTAACAACATCCTGATTGGAAGCGGACTTATCTACAACTGTGTCATAGTAGCCTGCATAAACAGTCTCATAGCCGGTACCGAAGAGATACTCGGGGTTATAAGCTGCTACATACTGAAGAGCCTTGCGAAGATTGGGAATGAGCTTTGTATTATCGCCCTTTGTCCAATTGATTGCAGCCTTTGCAGTATCCGAAAGCATTGTGTCGATTGCCTTGCCGACAAAATCGTTGAGTGCCGCAAGAACGGTGGTATAACCCGCTGCCGAAGCAGTAACGGAGCCGTTGTTTGCAGCTGTGGGCATAAACTCGTCAACGAAATCACCGGAGATGGTGTAGTTCCAGTTAATGAGCTTAGCGAACGAATTAGCGGTGGACATATCAAACTTGAGCCAGGTCTCTGTGAGACCGTCTTTGCTGACAAGGCGATAATAGCCGTTGTCGTCGGAGCCTATTGTGAAGTCCGACCACTCCCAGTTGTATGTGCCGGCAGCCTTAGAATAGAATGCCTTTACATCTGACGGAAGCTTAGCGAGAACAGCGGTGGCCTCTGAAGCCTTGCCGCCGAAGAGCTCGGTCTTTTCAGCGCCGAACCACTGTGCAAGAAGCATCTTAACGGAGCCGTTGAGAACAACGGGAGCAAGATCCTTAAATACATAGGGAGCTATCTGATAGAGAGCCGAAACAAGAGTATTGCTGTCAAGGTTGAAGATTTCGGAAACCTTACCGCTTGTGGCAAGTGAGGGAAGGAAGTAGCTGTCCTTAACGTAATATTTTACGTTTTCGCCGGCAGCGTTAGCGTAAACATAAACGCCTGTGCCGTTGCCTTCCATATCGGTTTCTTCGGTCTTATAATACTTCTCTTCCTGAGCTACATACATCTTCTTGTCGGTATCATATTCAAATACCTCGATGTAAGCGCCCTTAGAGTCTGAACCCTTAACATAATAATCGCGAAGACCTGCTTCAGCGCTTGTCGGAAGAGCAATGTGATTGCTTATGCAGTTGCCGGAAGCGTCTTCTTTATAAGAAGTATAGCTCTGCGGCTTAGACATAGCGTTGATGAGGACATTCTTGACAAGAGTGTCGGGATTTTCGGTTGTTGTTGAATAAGTGTTGATGAGCGTCATGTCATCGTCAACTCTTGCGAACATCGGATAAACGAGGCCTTTTAACATACCCGGAAGATCCGAGAGGTACTTATTAACGGCGGAAATATCAACAAAGTTGCCGATAATGCCGACGTCGAGTTTGCCGTCGTTGATAACCTTTTTAACAAGACCTGCGTTGTCGTTAAGAATGGTTGCAATACCGTTGACTATGTCAAGCTGAGCGTTCTTTTCTCTTGTCATGCCCGACTTCCAGTTTTTAAGGTTAGCATTTTTAACTATACCGAGCAAGCCGCTGAGAAGCTTAACAGCTCCGTTGTTAAGAAGAGCCTGTGCGCTGTCGATGGTTCCGCAAAGAGCATTAACCGAGCGAAGGTCGATAACAAGGCGCAAACCTGCAGTATTAATAACTTCGCCCATGTTTATGTTCGCGGCGGCAAGGGTAACATCAAGGAAGTCAAATACGACTGACATTCTCTCTTCGGTAGAGAGTCTTGTTACCGCGCCGTCCGGGCTGTATGCGTCAAGAGCGGTAAGGTTATCAGAGGTCTGATACTCCGTCTTTGCGGCAAACGCCATTACGGACATAGTTGAGAAAATCATGACAACTGCCAAGATGACACTTAACAATTTGGTAGATTTTTTCATACGTGTTTTTTCCTCCTAAAAAGATTTACATTAAAACCATGTATGCGTACCCGATTTTTTCTGCGGGCGGCACTCCCCGCAACAATTCCTCGCACAAAATCCGCTGTACTTCTGACCGCTCTTTGATTTACAAGAAAGCAAACCGATTTCGGCACGTTAACTCGGTCGGTTTCCACCGTTTCCACTTCCGTAAAAATGAATCGGTGGAAAACTGATGATACACACCCGAGCATATTACCGTAGGATGTGTATCAAAACGGGATGGAAACTGCACGGTAAATCAGCCGTGCGGCAGCGCTCCCTTAAAAAAGGGGGCACTTCGCCCTATTACACCATTCCTATGGTTAGTTAAAGTATAGGGTTTTAAACGAAAAAAGTCAATAAATTGTTCACACAAATTTGTTGATTTTCTGTATTGAACAAATAGAATTGTTATTTTTGGGCAAAAGTGGCAAACAAAATTGGCAATGTTGTTGTAAAATTATGAACAAATTGTTAACGTTTTCGAGTTTTGAACTTTTTGACAAGTATTGAACACGGTTTTGAACATTTTTACGGTATTTTCGGGTAAAAACAGAGGGCTTTTAGGCTCCCTCAAATAGGGTGATTCCCCACGGTGTGAGGAAACGACAAAAGGCTCCCTTGTAAAGGGAGCTGTCATCGAAGATGACTGAGGGATTAAACAGCGAAGCACGCTCTATTTAAATTCCATATAACCCTACAAAAATCCCTCCGGCTTGCCTGCGGCAACCCACCTCCCTTTACAAGGGAGGCAGAAAGCGGATTAAAAAGTCACGCTCATTCTATTTGAATTGCATATAGTCCCCACAAAATCCCTCCGGCTTGCCTTAGAGGCCCACCGCCCTTTACAAGGGAGGCAAAAAGCGGCTCTCGAGGCAAATACCCCGTGAACCGCTTTGCAAATGCAATGTTCTTTATTTGAACTCTTATTTTATTGTGAGATTTGCGCCGTACATTGCCGCCAAATCAAGGCTGCCGTCAAAGGTGTTGCCGTCCTCGGTAAAACACTGCACGTGGTAAAGCCCGCCGTTGCAGACAAAATCCATAGTGAGCTGATATGCGGAATATGTTTTCGGGTTTTTGTCGTCCGCCTTTTTGACCACGACTACGTATGCGGTGGCTCCGCATTTTTCGAGAGTTACGGTACGCTGCTCAACGGTTACGCCCGTTACCGCGTCGCCTGCCTGCGACAAAATCTGATTCCACTGCGAAACGGTGTTATTTGCCTCATTTTCCGCTGCGCTGTCATCAGTCGCCGCGCCGGAATACATAACCTGCGCGTCGAGCCCCTTGTATTTCTTTGAGGTGGCTATACCTGAATTGCCCACGGTCCAGCCGTTGGGATAAACCATTTTAAAATACTTTGTCTCGTGAAATACGCCGTCGGTTATCTGATTGGGGAACGGAACGGCACCCGTTTTAATTTCTCCGTTTTCGTCCGTGACCTTTTTGCCGTCCTCGTCGGTGACATATATTTCAATCTCGCCGTTCTCATTGAGAACAGTGTTGCCCTCTTCGTCGGTAACAACCTCGTATGTGGCGTCCTTGGCGTTTATAGTCGGCTTCTTTTTTCCGCACGAGGCAAAAACCACCGATATTACGATTAAGGAAGCACAGATAACTGCGATTATTTTTTTATCCATTTGAAATCCTCCGTTTTATACATAAACAGATTATAAATTCTTTGCCTCGGAATGTCAACTGGGGATGTTAAAAATGTCCGGAACGCAAAAAAATAAAAGACAAATCGAAACAAATCTTTGTATAAACAGTTGTTTTTATTTGGCAGAGCTTACCCTTTGCTCCGAATCAACCTCACCCTCGGAGTACATTCGTACGCCTTCGGGCAAGCCTTAACCGCCGCAGCCGCGCCGCTTAAGGTTCGGTTAATCCGCTCCGAGCATTTTTCCTATCCCCCGAAAAAAGAGGGTAAAAATGTCCGGAACGCAAAAAAACAAAAGACAAATTGAAACAAATCTTTGTATAAACAGGTGTTTTTATTTGGCAGAGCTTACTCTTTCTCTTGGGCGGAGAGATTTATCCGGCCGTTTCTTGGTACACATTTGTGTATTTTATTCTTCATATTCATCTCATTTTGCATTTTTGTGCACCTCGTCTAAATTTCTTAAAGCCAAAATGGAGCCGGATATACTCTTAAAAATATACGTTATAACAATGAACTCACATATCAAAAATATTTAGTTGTGTTTCTTTTAATGACTCAACTTTTCTAATCGTTATTTTGTCATCTTCTTGAACTTGCCCACATAGAAGAGGTGACGAAGGATCATATTTGGCAGCGTTTGTTTCTACACTTTTTGAACTATAATTTGCATAGCAATATACACATCCGTTTTTGCATGTATTATAAGTACCTATTTCAACACTTTCAACACATCCACATTCTTTACGCTGATTTTTGTCTTTGCCAACATTGAGTTTGCATCCGATAATTTTTTCAATTAGTTCTCTATCTATGCAACAATTATGAATTATACCACATTCATCCAAATCAATTTTTTCTGCACAACTTCCAATCTTAATATTATAATCCGCAGCTATCTTACTTAATTTCTCAGCAAATTCTCGTAGTTCATCATCATTTAATTCATTACTTGACAATCCATCCATATTTTTTTTATTTTTAGGATATATATCAACAAAACTAATCACGCATTTTTCCGTGCATCCACTTAAAGCCTCAGCAATGCTTTTAAATGCCTTCAAATGATATTCTTTCGTATATCTATCAGAAAAGAATATAGGATCATATCTCCAAATCACTTTTTGCTTGCCAATTTTTTCGGACAGTTCTTGAAATACCGGAATCATTTCTGTTTTTTTTGGTAAATTAATCTCAACATCATTTCCGTATCCAGTCAATGTGAATTGAAAATAGTAATTATAATCTTTTATCTCGTTTAACCTTTTCATCATCGGCAACGGATTCTTTGTCCAAAACACTATGCAATCTACAACATCCGGAGTAATTTTTATTTCACTTATCTGATGAGCATTCATCGGATTACGAACATATAAAAATCCTTCTTTTATTCTATTATAGAACCATTCCGAATAATAATTGGGAATATCAGTTCTTCTACTTACACTTAATATCATCTAATTCACCCTTTCAAACATGATTACCTGATATCTAATTTGGGGCAAAATCCTCTTTTTCTTGCTTCTTCCAGCAGTTTGGGTTGAATTTCCGGGTAAGTCCAATTAATCGGTAGTTCATCCATAATTGCTATTTTTTCAATTTCAC